>Ga0064014_10001_pt1 | contig 279026 bp, 244 predicted proteins | sample CrowatWCoCulture_2_FD_61584 | JGI IMG/M metagenome (GOLD analysis project Ga0064014, IMG submission 61584) | Marine cyanobacteria communities from the University of California, Santa Cruz, USA, analyzing cyanobacterial DNA methylation -... | ecosystem: Host-associated > Microbial > Bacteria >...
ATTCTCCCACATTGACTGTTGTTGTTCATAAACTTTTTTGATAGTCTCTAGACAATTTTTCTGTCTTTTACTCAGATTTTCCAGGGAAGCCCCAGCTTGAATTAAGTCTTCTATATTTCCTAAATTTTTCTTAAGGTATTTTAACTGTTTCCCGATAGCTTTTCTTCTTTCTTGATAAGATACTTTTCGTTTTTTAGCTACTTTTAAGTATTCCTTTCTAGCAATTTTTCTAGAAGTTCTCGGCTTTTTTCTCAATTTTACTCTTAATGGTTTATAAAGATTATCTATTATTCTTTCTGTCTCAATTCTGGCTTGATTTAATATGCCTAAATCCGTTGGGTATTTGATGTCTGCTGGCGCACAAGTCGCATCTAAAATTAGTTTACCTTTATTTTTTATTTTTTCTCCTTTTTCTTGGAGACAATCCTTTTTTTTTACTTCTTTATCACTCTTGTCTATTTCTCTTTTTACTATTTTTTTATTGATTTTGTTTGTCAATTCTCCATCAATTCTTTTCCTAAAATGAACTAGCATTGAAGATTCCAGTGGTGGCTCTTGTTGATAACAATTTAAACCTATAAAGTATTGTAGATAGGGATTTTCTCTAATCTGTTCTATAGTTTCTCTATCACTTGTTCCTGATTTTTCCTTAATAATTAATGTCCCTAATGCCATTCTAAATAGTTTGGCTGGCGCACCTTTTTCTGCTGAAAAAAGTTTAGCATATTCTTCCTCAAAATCATCCCAAGGTATCAACTCTGCCATGATTACCCAACGATTATTGGGGGACAATTTGCCCTCGAAAGGTAATTCAAATTTTTCTGGGGGCGGTAAAGGTTGCTCCTCTTTTCGATACATTTGTTCTTGACCAACAACTGGGAGGTGTTTCTACCAATTATAGCGGTTTGTAGCCGACAAAGCTGATCTTTTTTGCGATCGCGAATATGGGTGTAACCTTTTAAAGAATAGGGTTTTGCTTTTATTCAGCAAACCCTATTTAGTTCATACCGATTTGAGCTATGCTAACTTAAGCGGAGCAAGACTCAGTAATATTAATATGGAAGGAGTTGATTTCCGTTATGCAACTCTACCACAAACTGATTTTCATCTTTCCTACTTAGTGGGTGCTAATTTCAGTAATGCTAATTTAGCCGATGCTAAGTTAACAGAGATTAATATGAAAAACGCTAATTTCAGTGGTGCTAATTTAACCGGAACTGTTTTTAATTCTTCCTATTTAGTTGGTGTTAATTTGAATGACGCTACACTTGACTCAGCCCAACTAAGAGATATTAACATGAGTCGGGCTAATTTAGCTGGGGCTAATCTTCATAATGCTAACTTAGCTGATTCTAATCTAGACAATGCTAACTTATGCGGTGCTATTATGCCCAATGATGACATTTCTCAAATGGGGTGTGCTGCCATAAGTGTTCGGTAATAAATTGTACTCTGATGGGTAAATCGATTATAGAGTGGGCAACTTGTCCAGTACCAAAGATTAAGAATTAAGAATTAACTCAAAATTCTTAATTCTTTGTTTGTAGTAAGTCCTTTAGGACTTTCAAAGCTAGTATTAATCAAGGCTAAAGCCTTGACTACAGACTTTTCTATTTTATATTTAATTACATCTACCTAATGAGAAGATTGAGGACTAAAACTAGAAATTAATAAAAACAAGATCCCAACATTAATAAAAACATCTGCTAAATTAAACACCGGAAAATTAATCAAACGAAAATCAAAAAAATCCACTACATAACTAAATAAAAAGCGATCTAATCCATTTCCTAATGCACCAGCTAAAATAAAACCATAGCCTAATTGTTCTGTAACTTTCATTTTTTCTCCCCACCAAGCCAAAGCCATTAACCCTAAACTTACGGCTAAAGAAAGCCAGCGTAACCATTTAGCCCCACCTTCAAAAAAACTAAAGGCCGCCCCCGTATTAATAACATAAGTAAAGTGGAAAACCCCTAACCATAATGGTATGGTATCACCAATATTAGGAAAGGTTTGCACTACCCAATATTTGGTCAGTTGATCCAAGGCAAACCCGACTAAACCCACTATCCAAAACCAAAGATTTTTTTTCACGAATAATTAAATAAAGAGAATATGACGCAAAATAAAAGCAATAACAGCCACAGTACAAACAACAACTAATTGTCCAGGAATCGGGTCTACAGAATAACTCATAATCAGGTCAAGAAGGTTATTAGAAGGTAACTCAGAAGGTATTAAAAACCAGAGTCCCACTAAATAAATTAAGCCAGAAACATGAATAATTAGTAAACCAGCCATAGCACTAAGGGCTAATAATTCTAATTTTGTTCTCCTGCGAAACGCTAACCAACCACACAACCAGGCCCCAGGCATAAACCCTAAAAGATAACCAAAACTCGGTTGTTGCCAATATTGTAAGCCACCCCCTTGAGCAAAAATAGGGTACCAAAATAAACCCAAGAAAATGTAGGCTACTTGAGCCAGGAAACCGGCATTTTTGCCCCCCATACAGCCAGTTAAGAGGACAGCACCCACTTGAAAGGTGATGCCAAGGGGTAAGGAGTTGACCCCTTCTTGGGTCCAACTCCAGGGAGTATTGATGACGAAAGCTTCAACAAAGGTGCTGAATATGGTTAGTAATAAGCCGATGATGGCCCAAAGTAGTTCATTGGCAAAAGACACCGTTGATGAGGATTTTTTTTTATTAGTGAGCTTGTTTGTGCGTTTGCGTTTGATATTCACCAGGAATTGGAGCTTCACCCCCTTGCAGTCCTAAAGATTCTAGCATAGCGTGATCTTTTTCTGGGGGTTGTCCCAAAGTGGTCAGATAATGTCCGATCAGCATAGCATTAATTCCTGATTTTAACCCTAGACTTTGTAATTGTCCCATTACTGCTTCTCTTCCCCCGGCATATCTTAAAATTTGTTCGGGGAGAATAAAGCGGAAAATGGCGATCGCTTTTAGGGCTTCAAAAACATCTAATTTCTGTAAATCTCCTAACGGGGTTCCTTCTCTGGGGTTGAGTAGGTTAAGGGGAACGGATTCAACTTCTAATTCTCGTAAGGAGATGGCGAGATCCACCCTATCTTCCCAAGTCTCTCCCATGCCCATAATTCCCCCCGCACAGGCTTGTATTCCTGCTTTTTTGACGTTTTTAACGGTTTCGACGCGATCGCTCCATTCATGGGTAGAAACGATGGATTGATAATAGTTTTCGGAGGCTTCTAAGTTATGGTTATAACGAGTGACACCTGCTTCTTTTAATTGCTGTGCTTGTTCTAGGGTAACTTCTCCTAGAGCGCAACAGGGCTTAATATTGGTTTCGGTAGTAATCTGTCTTACTGTTTCTAGAATTTTCTCAAATTCCCCCGATTTCGGGCTATTATATTTAGGTCCTCGGCCTTGACTCACTAAACAGAAGCGTTTAGCCCCGGCGGCTTCGGCTGCTTTTGCTTGAGCAAGAATTTCTTCGGAAGGTTTTAACCCATAGATGGGGCTATTTTCCCCTTGATGGTGGACAGACTGGGAGCAAAACTGACAATTTTCCGAACAGTTGCCAGATTTCACATTGACAATGCTACAGAGATCCACTACGTTACCACAACAAGCTTGACGAATGCGATCGGCTGCTTCACATAGTAATACAATGTTATCTAGGCCGTCTATTTTGGTGAGGTTTAAGGCTTCGGTTTTGTTGAGGCGATCGCCGTTGATAATGCGTTGGGATAGGGTATCTAACCAGTGTTTTAGAGGGGTTGTTTCTGGGGGTAGGGACTGAGTTTGAGGAGGTGAGGGGGATAATTGAACCACGATAGTCTTACCTGATAAAGTATTATGAATTGTATCATTGCAGGGTTTTTCCCTAAGCTTAATGGTAAAAAATCTTTAAATTAGGATTTTTAGTATAGTGAGCAAGATGCTCACACTCCTCAACAGTACAAAAATAAGCGACGGACATTTTTTATCCTGATGTCGCCAGAATACCCTAATCTTTTTATCCTTTATTATTTGATGATACCCTTATCATTATGATACCATCAGTTTTTTTGCGATCGCTTTAAAGTTGAAAAACTCTTTTGAGACAATCATTAAGTTTATTCAATAAACTGATATCTAGTTTTCCTAATCTTCTTGTAATTAAATTACGCTCAATTGTCACCATCCGAGAAACTCTAACTTTAGAGGTAACTTTTAATCCTGTCTTAGAAAATTCAGAATTAGTGGTTTCAATAACAAATTCTTCTGGAGTAACATGATTGACGTTTTGAGAAGAAATAAAACAAACAGTGACATCTATTCCTGATAAATCAACCCATAAAACAACAGCAGGACGGAGTTTCGTTGTACTTAAATCAGTGAAAGGAAAAGGTACTAAAACAATATCTCCTTTTTTCAGAGACATTAAACTGATTCTCCATCTTCTAAAGTATATATATCTGGTTCATCGGCAAGAAAATCAAAAGAATTACCTTTTTGAGCTAAGTTAATTAGTTCTTGTGTCCTAATTTGATTATTATCAAAGAAGAGTTTTTCTTCAAAATTTTTCCTTTCTTCTTCGGAAAGGGAGCCAATGATTGTAATCAAAGAATCAACTAATTTGTGATTCATATTTCTTTTTTGAGCGAATAAACATTTACATTATAGCAGTTACTACTTCAACTAACAAACTGTTTCAAAACGTCTAAAGTTTGCTCTCCTGTATTTTGCCAACTAAATTTTTTTGCTTGTTGTAAACCTAATCTTTTTAACTGCGATCGCATCTCATCATCTGTGGCAATTTTTTCCATTGCTGCTGTTATCTCTTCTAGGTTATAAGGGTTAATTAATAAAGCTGCATCTCCTGCTACTTCGGGTAAGGAAGATATATTTGAGGTAATAACAGGAGTACCGCATCCCATTGCTTCTAAAACAGGAAACCCGAAACCTTCCCACAAAGAAGGAAATACTAATGCTAATGCTTGATTTAATAATATAGGTAACTGTTCATACTCAACATAATCAAGGATTTTTAGTTGTTTGTCAATGCCTAATTCTTCTGCTTGTTCTATTAATTTAGGAGTATAACGTTTATCCGTTGGACCAGCTAACCAAAGTTGATAATTTTTGTTCTTTTTTAAGTTAGCAAAAGCTTCTACAATACGATTAACATTTTTATGGGGATCATGACGACCTAAATAGAGAAAATAAGGAAGATTTAAAGCATCTTCTTTGACTTCTAAAGGTTTAAAATGTTCTTGATCATAAGCGAGTAAAATAGGGGTTATTTTTTGAGCAGGAATGTTAAATATATCAACAATATCTTTAGCAGTTGCTTGAGAGTTACAGATAATATGTTCTGCTTGTTTAAGCACTTGAGGAATATAATATTTAAAGTAAGGAGTTAAAGGGGATGTTTTTTTAGGAAAGCGTAAAGGAATTAAATCATGTACCATCACCACCGAACGACATTTACTATATAAAGGTGCTTCAGGAACAGGAGAAAATAATAAATTTGCTTGTAATTTATGATAAATTTTTGGGAGTTTAAACTGTGTCCAAATCAGACGGTTTAAATGTCCTCTTGTTCCTTGTTCTGGGGTTAAATTATTAGGTACTAAATAGGTATTAAAATCTTGATATTGTTGGGATGCTAGTAAAGTGGGTTCTAAGGATTTTAAATAAGGAAAAACATTGTTAGCATAAACCGTTATTCCTGTTGGTTTTGATAACAGTAAGGATAAATTTATCAGTAATTGTGATTGATGATTCATGAGGTAATATCATTTAATTAACTATTAAGTATATCCTAAATTAGGTATCCATTAAAAATAACTGACGATACTCAACTTAATCATGGTATCTGCGTATCATAACATTACTTCATCTTAAAGATCAAGCAGTTAAAGATCGATAAATATCTAAAGTTACTTTTGCGGTTCGTTCCCAGGAAAATTTATTAGCTTGTGTTTTCCCCTTATTAATCATCTCTTTTCTTAAAGTAGAATTATCTACTACTTTTAACATCATTTCTGCTAATTCATAATAGTTATTGGGGTCAATATATAATGCTGCATCTCCGACCACTTCGGGTAAAGAAGAAGTATTGGAAGTAATAACTGGTGAACCTAATGTCATTGCTTCGAGTACAGGTAAACCAAACCCTTCATAAAAAGATGGATAGATAAATGCTTCTGCTTGACTATAAAAAATAGCAACTAATTCATCAGAAACATAGTCTAAGTGTTTGATATCTCCTTTGCATTGAGATGATTCTATTTGATCTAAAATATCTTGATAATCCCAGCCTTTTTTACCAATTAATATTAATTGATGAGGTATTTTATAATTATGTTTTAAATATTCATAAGCTTTTATTAACGTTAAAATATTTTTTCTAGGTTCTAAGGTACTGACAAATAAAAAATAAGGTTTCTCTAAATAATCATTAATAACTTGGCGATGATTATCTAATAATTGAGGGTTTAAATAATTACTAGGATAACGACTTGCTTGGGGTGTTACATAAATAATATTGGGATCAATATTGAGTAATTCTGCAATATCTTGTTTAGTATTTTCTGAAAAGGTTATGATAGCATCTGTCCAACTTAAACAGCTTTTGATTCTTTCTAGATAACCTTTAACAATGTTTGTCGAATATTCAGGGAACTTGATAAATGTTAGATCATGAATAGTCATTATTTTTTTTGCTTTCTGATAAGGAAAAATATAATGATCCGTTCCTTGAATAATATCAGGTTGTTCTAACTTTTTTTCAAAATAGGGTAATATAAAAGGAGAATATTTTGCTAATCTATCGGCTAAACTAACGGGAATAGGGAAACAGGAAACATGAGGATATTGACACAATAACTCTGGACTAGATAAATTACGTTTCAACCAATTTTTTACCGAAGGATGAAAATAAATATCTAAGGTAAAATTTTCTATTTCTTGTAGTTGAGATAATGCGTTAATTAGATTTAATGTATAAACACCAATACCAGTTAATTTTCCTCTGACGGGGGTTGCATCAATACCAACTTTAAACATCATTTTTCACTATCATTTCTGAATAAATTTTCTTCATAAGACTAGCATAATTATCAACACTATGAAACTCTTGATAGTTGTACTGCATTTTGCTTATTTTTTCTTGAATAACATCACTGTTAATAACTTGTCTTATCATATCAAAAACTTGTTTTTCATCTTCCCAGTTAATTACTAATTCTCCTAAATTATGTTTCAATAATTCCGAGGCCATCCAAGTATTTTCAGTGACTAATGGGGTTTTTCCTGCCATAATAGACTCAGTGAATATTCCTGATGTTCTTCCTTCATACGCAGGATAGTTGTAAGGTAATAAAATTACCTGAGTTGTTCCCAACCAATGATAATATTTTTCTCTGTTTAAATAGTTATCAACTAACGTTAATTCTACTCCATTATTAACTGCTGTTACTTGAGATGTTTCTGCACAAACTAGGCGAATATTTCTAGTATTATCTCCCGAATAATGAGCTATTTTTTTAATAATTGTCCATCCTTTTTCTTCTCTAGGGGAACCAGGCCACCAACAAATAATTTTCGATTTATCTTGAGATTTTATGCTACAATGACTAATATCGGTATGAGGGATAGGCATCACGGTAACGGATGTTTCAAAGTAGTTTGATAAAGATTCACTTAGGTGATCGCTATCCGTTAAAAGTTTAAATCTTCCTGATTTTATCCTCTTCTTAATTAAAAAATTAAGTAACTTATAAATCCCACGAGTATTATCTTTATGAGTATCTAACCGATATAATAACCAAACCGATAAATTATCAGTGGGAACCCATAACAGAGCAAGATATAAAGCAAATAATTGTAGATGAATAAATCTCTCTAACAAAATAATAGAGTCATCTGAGTTATTAATTACTTTATGTTTTAAATAGTTAGCGATAGTTTTAGCTAAGTTTACACTTTCATTTATCCTAAAAAGTTTAATAACTAAATTTCCTTCTTTTTCTAAATTGTTATTACTTAAACCTTCATCCCAACCTGTAGGTAAGTTATCAACTTTATTATTAACTGGAACAATAACTTTATGTTGCCATCCTAACTTTTTAATTGCTTTATTAACCGCTTTATGATAAGGAATAATATGTCCCTCACCTTCCATTAAATTAGGGATTAATGATATAAATATAGGTGATAACTGTTTTCCCTCATCTTGACTCATGAGTAATTATTTATTAGGGTTTAATAATATTGTAAGGGTTTAACAATGTTAAACCCCTACGGTGATGGAATCAATTTAACTGTATCTTGTAAACTGTCAAAAATTTCTACTTTACGGGAATATTGAGCAATATTTTGTAGGGTTTCTTTTCCTCTCCCAGTTAACACCAACACTGCTTGACACTCAGCATTAATGGCACATTGTACATCACTAGGAGCGTCTCCTACAAACAAAGATTGAGATAGAGAAACACCGTGTTTTTTAGAAGCATCAATTATCATTTTAGGAGCAGGTTTACGACACAAACAGTTATCTTGAGGATGATGGGGACAGATAAAAATGTCAGTAAATGTCACCCCAAACTTGCCATATTCCTCAATAATATGATTGTGTACTTTTTCCACATCTTCTAAAGTATAGTAACCCCTTCCTACCCCTGCTTGGTTAGTAATTATAATTAATAAATAACCAGCATCTTGCCATCGTTTTAATGCTTCCCCTGCACCCAGAGGAAGCTCAACTTGTTCAACTTTACTAAGATAAGGAACATACTTAATAACAACCCCATCTCTATCCAAAAATAGAGCCTTTTGAAGTTGCGTATAAGGGGTAAGAGTAGTTGTCATAGTTATTATTAGACAGCGATCTGTGCTTCTAAACCAGCTTTAGCAAATAACTGTGCTTCCACCTCTTCACAAATACGATGATAAGATATTAGATGGATTTCTTGAATATAAGGGGTATGATATTCAGAGACAAATAAAGGATAATCTGTGAGATCCTTGAGCATTCCTCCATTGTTACCCGACATCCCGATGGTGAGCAACCCTAAATCTTTGGCCATTTCCATCGCACGAACAACATTAGCAGACTTCCCAGAGGTAGAAATACCCCAGAGAATGTCCCCTGGTTGGGCAAATGCTTCTACCTGACGGGCAAAAACTGTCTCAAACTCGTAATCATTCGACCATGCTGTTAATGTAGCCGGATTTGTTCCTAAAGCGATCGCAGGTAAACCCTTACGATGCAGTTGAAACCTTCCCACAAACTCAGCAGCGATGTGTTGAGCATCCGCAGCAGATCCACCATTACCACAGATTAACAGTTTATTGCCAGCTTTGAACTGTCTGGCAACAATACCAATGGTATCCTCCAAAAATCGACAGTATTTGGCGTTAAACGCTTCTTCTAGGCATTTTAGCCTGTGTTGAATCCAATAGTTCACCGTTCCATCCTCACATATTCGTTAATTAGCAGGTACAAGTTTTTCTTGCTCCTGCCAAAACCACTCAATTGTTTTCGTTAATCCTAATTCTAATGGAGTTAAGCCAAAATTGGGTAAAGATTGCTTAAGTTTGTCAACAGTTAAGCATTTAGACTTAGCTCCCACATAACGGGAGGTGTCAAACTGGATCTTATTGAAGTCGTATCCCACTCCTTCACAAATTAGTTTAGCAAAGTTACGAATGGTAAACTCTTCCCCCGCACCGATGTTAATGAGGTCATTATCAACGGTTTGGGCTAATTCCATAGCAATTTTAGCAAAATCTTCCACAAAGACAAGCTCCCGTGACTGGTAGCCATCTCCCCATAGGATAACTGGTTCATCATACAGTTTACCGCGAATAATCTTACGGATGAGATCGAAGATAAAGTGCATCTGTCGTCCATCGGTATGATATCCTGTGCCGTAAAGGGTCGAAGGGACCAAGCAAAGATACTTGAGACCATATTGCTTATTCAAAGCCAAAAGTCCTGCATAGAGCATTCTTTTGGTCATGGCATAAGTAAATAGACTAGTAATAGGCATCCCTGTTAGATAATTCTCTTCTACTAAAGCTAAGTCGGGATCATAGGCACAACTTGTTCCCATACAAATAAATTTAGCCTGGGGTTGATACTTTTGCCACCAAGTCAAAACATGAGTATTCATCTGTTGATTGATGATCCACTGTTCCCCTGGATGATACAAACAAAAGTCCCCTGCTTGGGTCCAGGCCGCTAAATGATAGATTTGATCGTAGCTAAGATTATTAAAGTTTAATAGCGAGTCTGGTTGAGTCAGATCGCAGTTTTTAGAGTTTAATTTGATGATATCGTGGCCTTGGGTTTCCAGTTGCGAACATAAGTTAGTCCCCAGAAACCCAGATGCACCAGTAATTAAGATTTTCATAGTATTTTCCTATGAACAGCACTGACTCTCACAAAAAAGAGGTCAAGTAGAGACACTGTACCCGTGACGTAAAATTTTGTAAAGAGTTGCTAACGTGAGTTAGGAGTTCGGAGTTAGGAGTTATGATTTTCTTAAGGATAGAATGACGGTTTGAGACTTCTCATTTGAGTTAGTTTTCTAGAAACTTCCTTATATCGAACTCAGGTTGCTAGGGTTAAAGATTTTTATCTTTAATCAATTCTAGAGAATATCTACATAATTGAACTGCATAAAATATCGTTTTCATTTTCTCCTTATAAGGAAGATTAGAGAATTGAGTTAGATAAAACAACAGACAGAAAAGTGTCATTAATTTCTTGATAATAGTTAGAGTTTTGGACAAGAAACGACGAGAAGTATTCTTGTTGTTAGTAGCAAGTTTTGACATTATATGTTTATCGAACTCAGCTACTAACTAGAGGCATTTAATTCTATTTTTGGGACATCTCAACCACAATTAAAATAATGATCGATACATAGATGTTAGTACAGGATCTGTCCTGATACTTTTAAGACTTCTTTGACAACGTTTTCGTACAGCATCATAGGAAAGAGAAGAATTATTGTTTTTGACCAATTCAAAAGGAATCTCTTTCAATGTATAACCTTCTTCTAAGTATAAGTGTATAATTTGACTGTCAAGATCATTTAATGATTGATATGTACGGTCAATTAACTCTTTATTGTCTATATATTTATAAAAATTATAGTCTTGATTATGTAATAAGGTTTCTCCTAGTCCGTCATTATATTCTATAGGTTCTTTACCCCGATATTTTCTGCCAATATCTTTGATTATCCAAATAACAGCTTTTTTAACCCATCCATAGGGATTATCTATAGGGGATTTTTCAATTGTTTTAAGACCTTTTTTATACGCTATAGCTAGAATTTCTAATGGTTCTACATGATTAACCTTGTAAGACTTAAGATAAGAATAGATATGATTGATTAGAGCTTGTCTTTTTTTGTGTTGTAACGGAGATAGAAATTCAGGATTTTTAAACAAAAAGCTTAATTCGTTATCAAGATAATTTTTACGATAGTTAGTATGATCATTATTCCTGATTTTTATTAATAATTCTTGAAACGGCTTAATAGATGAATTTATTGCAGCTAGAGCAGTTTGAACTCGACGCTGAATATCATCAAAGTCATAACCAAATAAGTTTTTGATGAATTTTTGAACTGATTGGGTCAGGAAATCAAGTTCAGCTTGAGCTTCTTGTCGAGCTCGGAGAATTATATTTACATTTTTTTTAGCTTCTTCGGAACACATGGTTTGATTTTGATTTTGTTCGTTAAGAATATTATCCATAGTGATTTTTTCCTTTCTAAGATGTCCATCTACTTACTAAGAGGCAAAACAGCACCGAAATGGGACAAGATACACAAAAAATTTTTGGAACCAAGCTAAACCAGAGTTTTAAAGGGCTAAACATTATTCCCTAACCTGATCATAGATGATTGTTTTATGTTGCGATCGCTCATTAAAAACCGTAGTGCTACAGTTTCAGGCCAGGTTAACTTGTCTACTGTCTCAATTAATACAAATGTTCACCAACGAACCATAAGATACAGTCCCCGAAGTAGCTAACTATTACAGTAGCGATCGCCTCATAAAAACCCTAGTGCTATAGTTTAAATCCCTTAATACAAACGTTCACTAGCGAACCATAAAATACAGTCCCAGATGTAGCTAACTATTACAGTAGCGATCGCCTCATAAAAACCCTAGTGCTATAGTTTAAATCCTAATCTATATAACAGGTTATAACAAGTTAGCTGACTCCTCTTGCTAAGTAATACAAAAGTTCACCAACGAACCATAAGATATAGTCCCCGAAGTAGCTAACTATTACAGTAGCAATCGCTCACTAAAAACCCTAGTGCTATAGTTTAAACACAAAGTTATTTCAATAATTTTAAAAATGCAAACAGTCTTAATTACAGGAAGCAGTCGTGGTTTAGGTTATGAGTTTACTCGGCAATATCTTGCTCAAAATGCTCAGGTAATAGCCACTTGTAGAAACATATCTTCAGCCAACAAACTTCATCTTCTTAAGCAAAAATATGACAAAAAGCTAACTATTATTTCCCTTGATGTTGCTCAGGAAGACTCAATCAAAGAAGCTTATAATTTAGTTAACAAGAGTTTCTCTCATGTCGATATACTGATCAATAATGCAGGGATGGGTTACAGAAAATCTTTTCAAGAATTAACCATTGATGATTTAACTAATGTGTATTTAACAAATGCTATTGCCCCACTTATTGTTACTAGAACTTTTTTACCGCTTCTGGTAAAATCAAAACGACCTTTGATAGCTAATATTACTTCACAACTAGGATCAATTACTTTACAAAAAGGAGAGTTTTCTGGTATTGGTTCAGTTGACTATAATGCAAGTAAAGCTGCTCTAAATATGATTAGTACCATATTAGCATCTCAATTGAAAGCCCAAGGTGTTATTATAATTATACAAAGTCCTGGTTGGGCTAGTACCGATATGGGTGGAAATGAAGGTGCGATTCGTTTAGCTAGAAAGCATGTACTAAATACAGGGGTGTAGCTAGTCTAGAACCTAGAAAACTAGATAACTGTTGGTTTGTTGGCTAAAGGAGCCACACTCGGAATCAAGGGAGCAATCCTAAGAGTGACAACTTAACCCTCCGTTTTGGACTTAGTAAACTCAGGATGGAAGCAGGGTTAAAAGGGGAACCCGTCATGAAACAGCATGGCAAGTCGTTCCTCCAGTCAATTGGTCACGGTTAAGCATTACGCTGAATCATCGTCCTGAACCCTCAAGACCTCCAAGTAGCCAAATCTGTTTGACAGGCTGCGCTCAAAAGAACAAGGTGAAAAGTGGAGTTTTCTTCGTAACATCCACAACGATTCCTAAAAGTAACCTGGGGGAGAGATGAAACCTAAAACCAATACACCCAAACCAACGGAACGAATTAAGTCCATGACTGCTCTTACCATCAGGTCGATGATGTAAGTAGTGACAAACTTAAGCGCAAGGGTCATGGATGTGAGAAGCAATTAAGAAGCAAATGCCTATTTGTAATGAATATGGAATGGATAAGCTGACGTATTGCTGGTTAATTAGAAGAAATAGTCTCTATTAGAGGTAGTTAAATGTCGAATGCGAGTATAACCAAGACTACGCCAGAATGGAACACCATAAACTGGGCAAAAGTCCAGAGGAAAGTGTTTAAGCTTCAAAAAAGAATATTTCAAGCTGTTAAATCAGGTAATAAAGTCAAAGCTAAAAAGCTTCAGAAGTTACTGTTAAAGTCACATTACGCAAAGCTCTTAGCCATTCGCAAAGTGACCCAAGACAACCAAGGTAAGAAAACTGCTGGAGTTGATGGGAAAAAGTCATTACGACCTAACCAAAGATTAAAGTTAGTTAACGAACTAAGGTTAAAAGGTTACAAAGCCAAGGCACTCAGACGGGTTTGGATACCTAAACCTGGAAGAGATGAAAAACGTGGACTGGGGATACCCACCATGAAAGATAGAGCAATGCAAGCCTTAGTTAAATCAGCCTTAGAACCATACTGGGAAGCCCAATTTGAGGGTACATCTTATGGCTTCCGTCCAGGCAGAAGCGCACAAGACGCTATCAGTAGAATATTTTTAGCAATAAAAACGAATGCAAAATATGTTCTAGATGCAGATATCGCCAAATGCTTCGATAAGATTAACCATGATTACCTACTGTCCAAAGTAGATTGTCCACACAACATCAAAAGAATCATTAAACAATGGTTGGAATGCGGTGTAATGGACAAGGGCATTTTTGAGGAAACAGATTCAGCTACACCTCAAGGTGGTGTAATAAGTCCGTTATTGGCTAACATTGCACTACACGGAATGATAATAGACATAGAAAATCACTTCCCCCGTACAAAACGGAGAGAAGATGGCAGTCTTAAACAGGGATATAAACCCAAAATCATCCGCTACGCCGATGATTTCGTAATTCTTCATACAGATTACGATGTTATTCTACAATGTAAAAATCTAGTTGCACAATGGTTAGAAAAAGTCGGATTGGAACTAAAACCAGAGAAGACTTCCATAAGACACACTCTAAAAAGTATTGTCCATAATGGTAAAACCATTGAACCAGGCTTCGATTTCCTTGGATTCAATATTAGGTCATACCCCAAGGGTAAACACCACTCTAGTAAAACAGGTGGAAAAAAGGCACAACTAACTGGATTCAAAACACTAATCAAGCCAAGCAAGAAAAAAATACTAGCTCACCATGAGGCAATCAAAGAGGCCATCAAGGCCAACAAGAAAGCCCCACAAAAAGCATTAATCACAAGATTAAATCCCATAATCCGAGGATGGTGTAATTACTACCGAAATGTTTGCAGTAAGAAAACATTCAAATCCGAAGACAACATATTATGGAATATGCTTAGAGCTTGGACAGTAAGCAGGAAAAAGAAAGAGACACCATTGATTAAAGCTCTTAAAAAATATTTCTCATACGGAAAACACGGATTCTGGACATTCCAAACAAAAGGAGCAGTCCTCTATCACCACGCCGAAACAGGAATATTGAGACACACATTGGTTAAACCTGAAGCTTCACCCTATGACGGAAACTGGACTTACTGGAGCAAAAGACGAGGTACATATTCTGGGACACCAACAAGAGTCGCAAAACTCTTAAAGAAACAAAAAGGTATATGTCCTCAATGTAAGCAATACTTTACACCTGAAGACTTGATAGAAGTTGACCACATTATCCCCAAATCGAAAGGTGGAAAGGATACCTACAACAATCTTCAAGCTCTACATCGTCACTGTCATGATGTCAAAAGCAAAAATGACTACCTCTACGATTGGTTAGAAAATGGCTATGAATGGAAAGACGATGTGTTAACAGTACCTATGACAAAGGACTAATTGCCGAGAGCCGTGTGAGGTGAAAGTCTCATGCACGGTTCGGAATGGGAGTCGTGGTAGGTGACTACCACTTCGACCCCTAATCCCCTAATACTCCCCAAGAGGTGGTATCTGGAATGATCAAGATATTTACCAATGCTACACTAAAAGATACCGGTAAATATTATGAATGGACTGGCAACGAGTTACCTTGGTAGGGCAAATCAAAATTAAAGATAGATTATTTGTAAATAGTAGAAATAGAGTTTAGGATAAAAATTATGACACAAAGTATCACAAAATCTACCGTTAAAATTCCCCCGTTAGAAAATGGTGATCGCTTAACTCGTTTAGAGTTTGAAACCCGTTATCAAAAGATGACTCATGTTAAAAAAGCAGAATTAATTGAAGGTATTGTTTATATGGGATCTCCTTTAAGAATTAATAAACACGGTGAACCTCATGCTGATATTATGGGATGGCTAACTGTTTATAAAGCTTTCACTCCCAATGTACAAACGGGGGATAATGCAACAGTTAGATTAGATCCAGAAAATGAACCACAACCCGATGCTTTATTAAGGATAGAAAAGGGTGGACAATCAATAATTAGTGAAGATGGATATGTAGAAGGTGCGCCAGAATTAATAGTAGAAATTGCAGCAAGTACAGTCTCTATCGATTTACATGGTAAACTTAAAGCTTATCGTCGTAACCAAGTTCAAGAATATGTAGTTTGGCGAGTAGATGATAATGAAATTGATTGGTTTAGACTAAAAGACGAAAAATATATTAAATTACAAGCAGATGAAAATGGTATTATTAAAAGCGAAATATACCCCGGTTTATGGTTAGATGTAACCGCTTTATTAAAGGGAGACTTAGTTAAAGTTTTAGATGTATTAAAACAAGGAATAGAGACACCTGCTCATACAAACTTTTGTCAAAAAATATCTATTAATGATTAGTTGAAAAGCTAATTAACACTTAAAGATATATCTGTAAATATTCTTGCTTTTTTCTAATCATTATTCATTATCCATTATCCGTTATCCGTTATCCGTTATCCATTGTCTATTATTGAACAATAGACTATCCTCTAGGCCAGTAATTTGATAAACTAATACAGTGCTATTACGGTGTCTATATTCCTTGTCATTCTCAGAAAATGACAAATTTATGATCACCGATAGCTTGATACTGTCAAAAGAATCCAAAAATATCAACATCAAAAAAAGATCAAAATAAGGAATAAAACTATGTTTAATTTTTCAGGAACTAGACCAAATAACTTAGGAGTTAAAAATGGTAAATTAGCCCCTTCTCCAGGAACTCCCAACTGTGTCAATAGTCAAAGTTCCGATGCACAATCAAAAATTGCCCCCCTTCCCATGATTTCTATAGCTGATTTAAAAAAAGTTGTTCAAAGCATGGAAAGAACAACCATCATAGAAGAAACCAATGACTACCTTTATGCTGAGTTTAAAACCCCTTTAATGGGATATGTTGATGATGTAGAATTTTACCTCGATAATAGTGAGAATGTAGTTCATGTTCGCTCTGCATCTCGTCTCGGAAAATCTGACTTAGGATTAAATCGTAAAAGGGTAGAAGAAATTAGGTCTAAAATAGAATCTAAAAACTAAAATTGTAGTATATCAAAGAGGAGAAAAGACAAAACTTAAAGTTAAAGATATAATGGCTGAAACCTTCACAATAGGTGGACAAAATGGTTGGTATCATGATGAGGGACATTGGGCAGGTTACTTTCATACTTATGATGATTTTAAAGTAGATAATACAGATAGTAGGCCAAGAACTATCCATGTATTCTTGCCAAGAGATTATGATTATAGCCATGAATCATATCCCGTCATTTATATGAATGATGGGGATACCGCCTTTTTTTATGGGGGAAGCTATTATAAAACTTGGAATATGGGTAAGATTTTAAGTAGGTTATATGTTACCAATCAAATCCGCAGAGTGATTGTGGTAGCTATTTGCCCTCTTGACCGTAACTATGAGTACACTCACGCACCAATTAAAGAGGGAAAATGGGGAGGATTAGAAGCCTATTCTGATTACATTGCTAGAGTAGTAAAAAGTTTTATTGATGAGAATTATCGTACTCTTGTTAATCCTGATAGTTCAATGGTTTTAGGGTCATCTCATGGGGGTTTAGCAGCATTTTATACCGCCATTAAACACCCTGAGCAATTTAGGTGTGTAGCGGCACTGTCCCCTTCTTTTTGGGTAGGATTAGATTCAATGATTGATCCTGAATTTTTCGATTTACCAGGAGATTTCTTGGGATCGCTGGAATATTCAGCCCTGATTATTGCTGGATTAAAGACATTAGAAAATACTCAATTACGGCCGAAAATATATTTAGATTGGGGATTAATTAGAGAAGGAGGTGAACATAATTCTTTTATCGAAGCGAGAGCAACCGTAAGAGGTAGAGAAATGCAAGATTTATTAATTAATAAATTTGGCTATCGCTATGGTGAGAATTTATTTGTGGTTGAAGATCCCATCGGTCAACACAACGAAGAATCTTGGTCAGGACGCATGGAAACCGTCTTACAGAACTTTTTTGGTTGGCCAGCATTGATGAAACAGTTATTAGAACAAGAGCAACAAGTCGTAAAAAGTTCAAGTTGCTAATTGGTTTCCATTGTGTTACTGTAATGGGAGTGGAAAAAATACCAAAGTTCGCGGGTGTAGTTTAGTGGTAAAACCTTAGCCTTCCAAGCTAATGATGGGGGTTCGATTCCCCCCACCCGCTTTGCTAAAGTAAAAAGTATGTTCAGATGCCATAAAAGTAATGGCGATCGCTTATGCTGTTAGGGTTTCAATTTCAGTCTCCAGGCCCAATACTATTTGAAGGAGGGCCCTTTATCGTTCGTTGGTATGGTTTATTAATCGCCAGTGCGGTGTTAATTGGGGTAACTTTATCTCAATGGTTAGCTAAACGTCGTAAAATCAATCCTGATCTCATTGGGGATTTAGCTATCTGGTTAATTATTGGGGCCATACCCTGTGCCAGACTCTACTACGTACTATTTCAATGGCAAGAATACACTCAACGTCCCGAAGATATTATTGCGATCTGGAAAGGAGGAATAGCTATTCATGGGGCGATTATAGGAGGAACCTTAGCAGCCCTAATTTTTGGTCGTTTAAACAAAATTTCCGTGTGGCAATTAGCCGATCTGGTAGTTCCTTCCTTGGCGTTAGGACAAGCGATCGGTAGATGGGGTAATTTCTTCAACTCTGAAGCCTTTGGCGCACCCACTAACTTACCTTGGAAGCTTTATATCCCAGCGAATAACCGCCCTATAGCCTATCTAACCTCGGAATACTTCCATCCCACCTTTCTTTACGAGTCTGCTTGGAATGTGATGGTATTTATACTTCTGCTGTCCTTGTTCTTTTGGGGACTAAAATATCCTAATCGGTTTTATGTAGGAACCCTCTCGTTAGTCTATTTGATCGCCTACAGTAGTGGCAGAATTTGGATAGAAGCATTAAGAACCGATAGTTTAATGTTAGGACCATTGAGGGTGGCACAGGTCATTAGTTTAGTTATGATTAGTGTAGGGGTTTTGGGGCTAGTGTGGTTATATCGTTTAAGAAAACCTTTGCCAGACGTGGTTTCCCCCCAGTAATTGCTTCAGACGGCGTTGCCGACTCTTATGAGATCATGGTCTATCGTCGAAAAAAGAAGCAAGACGATCCTAGAAATCTCGTTTGATGTTTTTACATTGACCTCACATAATATGAAAAGGCTGCAACTGTTAAAACAAAATATAGATCAATTACGACAAAAGTATTTCAACGGTCGTCACTTCCATTGGCAAAAAGAAAAAACTTCAGCCAGAAAAAACCCTGTCCAACCCCTTCATCAGTACCACTGGTTTACTAAGATACACAAGTCAAAACCTATGCGGACACTTCATCCGCCCTTGATGTTGGGACTAACTGTTATGTCTTTGACCACTGTGATTGGTTATCGCTTCTACAACCAACCTCAACTTTCCGTGGGAACAGTCTCTCCTGTGAAAGTGTTTGCTCCCAACGATGAAGAATTTGTGGATGAGAAAACAACTGAAGAAAAACGCAAAGAAGTTCGTACTGGTATTATTCCTGTCTTACAAAGAGATATCGAACTGACTAGCCAACTCAAAGCAGACTTAAACAAAACAATCACCGAAGTCAAACAATTTCGTCAACAAGTAGGGACATTTCCTTTTGTCAGTGGTTCTTTAATTCCTACGGGGACTCAACAGTATTTGCGTAGGTTGGATGATAAGACTTGGGAAACCATTCGCTCCACCCTCGCTAAAAACGAAGGCGAACCCGATCCGAAGTTTCAACCCCAGACAGTTGAAGCCATTAATTGGTTAAAAAGTTATGAAAAGAAGACATCAGCCACAACCCTTCAAGGTCTGTTAAATACTATTAAACAATCTCGTAAACGTTACTATACTGCCAAAAGAGAAGTATTGACTGCTAAAAAATCCAACCTGACCCCGGAAACCTTAGGAATATTTCTGGATCTCGGTGATAGCAGTTGGCAAACCACAGAAAAAACCATTAACATTACCTTAAATCGCATTTTATCTCAGGGGCTTCCCCCCGGAATACCGGACTATTTGCTCAGGGAAATTATTAATAATCAACTAGAGTCCGCAACACTATCGGTTCCTAAAAGAGAGATTACCGACTTGTTAATGAGGATTTTGAAAAATAAACATAATTTGGTCGTGGATAAAGAAGCCACTAAAGAAAGAGCAGAAAAAGCAGCCCTAGCAATGAAACCAGTTATTGTAGAAATCAAAGCAGGAGATGTGATTGTCGAAGCTGGAGAAGAAATTACCCAAGAAGCGTTTGTTCTTTTAGATGGCTTTCAACTCAGTCGTCGGGGGATCAATTGGCTTGGTTTAGGGGTTTCTGCTGGAATTGTCATCGGAACCGTTACTGTTTTTTCTCTGGTGAGTTATAGACTTCATCGTCCCATGCGTCGCCGAGATCATATCCTTCTCTGTTTGTTGAGTCTGAGTACCCCCCTCTTAGGTATTTTTAATCTCGGTTACACCAATTTACCGGCCGTAGGTCTCCTAACCAGCAGTTTCTATGGCCCCACTTTAGCTATTACCCAAGTTATATTATTGATTGGATTATCCACCTTTGCTGCCCCAACCATCAACTGGAGTTATGTCTTAGCCGGAACCATTGGGGGACTAATCGCGGCTTCTGTGGCTGGAAAATTGCGATCGCGGGATGAATTGGCTTGTTTAGGGGGAGTGGTGGGGTTAGTACAGGGAAGTCTCTATTTTGTCGGTTATCTCATTGCTGCCCCAGTAGCTGGTACCATCTGGTCTATTATTTTACCGGAAGCGATCATTTATGGATTATCGGGAATCGCTTGGAGTGTGATGGCGTTAGGGGTTTCACCTTATTTAGAACGGTTATTTGATTTGGTGACCCCCATTCGTTTAGTAGAGTTGGCTAACCCTAATTGCGCTTTACTCAAACGCTTAGCCACGGAAACCCCCGGCACTTTTCAACATACTCTATTTGTCGCTTGCTTAGCTGAGGCTGCGGCTCGTGAGTTACACTGCAATGTAGAGTTGATTCGTGCTGGTACTTTGTATCATGATATTGGCAAAATGCACGACCCCATGGGCTTTATTGAAAACCAAATGGGCAACCCCAATAAACACGATGTGATTAATGATCCTTGGGTGAGTGTGGAAATTATTAAAAAGCACGTTTCTGAAGGAATGGTGATGGCTAGTAAATATGGTCTTCCCAGAGTAATTCGTGATTTTATTCCTGAACATCAAGGAACTTTATTAATTTCCTATTTTTATTATCAAGCTAAGCAAGACGCTGAACGCAATGGCACAGAAATGATTGCTGAAGAAAACTTCCGCTATGCAGGCCCAGTTCCTCAGTCACGAGAAACAGGAATTGTTATGTTAGCGGATGGTTGTGAGGCTGCTTTACGTTCTTTAAAAGAAGCGACTCCAGAAACAGCTTTAGCTATGATTCAAAAGATTTTTAAAGCCCGTTGGCGAGATCATCAGTTAAAAGACAGTGGCATTAAATATGAGGAGTTACCCATTATTGCTGAGGTTTTTGTTAAGGTTTGGCAACAATTTCACCATCAAAGAATTGTTTATCCAAAAGCTGCTCTAGAACCTCAAAATAATAAACAAAATTAATTGTTAAATTTCATTTTATTTAAAAAAAAAAATACTATGTATCGTTATTTTATCCTTTGTTTACTATTACCTGTGGTTACTGCTTGCAGTAATGTTGACGACTTAGGAAACCGTTTGGCTCCTAGTCCAGAATTAACTGAAAAAAAAGAAGATATCACCCCATCTGCTTTAAAAATACCGCAAGATTTTCCTGAAATAATTCCTCAATATGCTAACTCAGAATTACAAGAAATTTCTGATAACTTAACCAATAAGCAAGGTTTAATTCGGTGGTCATCTTCTGATTCTCTTGAGCAAGTAAGTAACTTTTATCAAGGAAAATTTAAGGGTGATGATTGGGAAATTACTCAACCTTTTAATGCTGATGATAATACATTAATAGCTCAAAAAGAGGGATTAGAAGTGAAAATATCTTTTCTTTCTGCTAACAACGGTAACACAGATTATACGATTAATTATCAAAGTTTAAATGCGTCAAGTCCGTCCTCAACGGAAGAAACTTCAACCTCTTCATCTTCCCAGACAAAAGATAATAGTAAGAATCTCAATAATATCCCTCAATCATTAACAACCTCTGTCGAAGAAGTTAAGAAGTTAGGGACAATAAACTTTAATAATAGTGAAAATAAAACTATTGATGGTAACACTATTATTAACCGTCGAACCTATGCACGATGGTTAGTAGAAACTTACAATAAATTTCATGAAAATAACCCCGCCAAACAACTGAGGTTAGGGGTTAATACCTCTCAACCTGCTTTTTCTGATGTTGGCAGCAATGATCCTGATTTTGCTATCATTCAAGGGTTAGCTGAAGCCGGGATCATTCCTTCTCGTTTAACAGGAAATAGTAGTGCGTCTTTATTTCGTCCCGACACCCCTTTAAACCGAGAAGATTTGCTTACCTGGAAAGTTCCTTTAGACACGGGAAAAGGTTTACCAAAAGCTTCCCTTGATAATATAAAAGAGACGTGGGGGTTTCAAGATACGACGAAAATTGATACAAAAGCTATACAAGCATTATATGCGGACTTTCAAAATGGGGAACAATCTAATGTTAGGCGTGTTTTTGGTTATACCACACTATTTCAACCCAAAAAAGGGGTTACTTTAGCTGAAGCTGCTGCTAGTTTATGGTACTTTGGTTATCAGGGAGATGGACTTTCTGCTCAAGATGTATTATCTATCAACTAATTTTATTGTCAATATTTTATGTCCAATATTCGAGAATCATTTATCCCTTTTCGTCGTACAGATATCATTAATCTTTGTCTTGAAGATGGTAAACTTCAAGGGAAAGAGGTCCAGTTATTCCAAGAGTTTTGTGATATTTTAACGGCTTTTTTCCACTTTCGCTTTCATCATACCTTAGAAAGTATCAAGGATAATTATACTATCTTTAATCCTAATTCTGATGTTAAAACTTTACAAGAACCCAGTTTAGAAGAGTATGAAGAGATGGAAAATGAGGTGATTAAAGGGTTTAAATATATTTTAGAACGAGCTAATTATATTCAACTTTCTGATGATATTGTTCAAAAATCATTGGAAGCAAAATCTTTGATTAATCTACAAACAGATGTTAATTTTGATAATTTTGACGAGTTCTATTGTTATTATCGTGGAGATATTGATGAACATATTACCGTTAAAAAATTCAAGTTTTTTAAACGAGAAAGGATTATTGATATCTTAGAAAGAGTTGTGTTATTAATTAAGTTTAAAGGTCCAGGATATTTTCAAGCCAAAGCTAAAAAAGATAAGCAATATAAAACCCTAAATTTTATACCAGGGAAAATGTATCTTTATTTCTATAAGAATATACCAAAACTTGATCTTGATCTGCTGTTTCCTAATATTCAAACTAGCATGACATGGAAAGATAAGTTATTGTTTGGAGTTCCTGCGATCGGTGCAGCTATTCCTTTACTATTGCGAGCCGTTCCCAATATTTTACTGGTTATTGTCGCTATTTTTATCTTACTTAAAGCCGATTCTGTTGTACAATCTATTGAGGTTGATAAGGAAAAAGTTCGGGATCTGATGCCTATTTTAGTAGCAACTTTATCCTTAACCATGACATTAGGAGGATTCGCTGTTAAGCAATATACGAAATATAAAAGTAAGGAAATTAAGTTTCAAAAAGAAGTCAGCGACACCTTATTTTTTAAGAATTTAGCTAATAATGCTAGTGTGTTTCAAGCATTGGTAGATATTGCCGAAGAGGAAGAATGTAAAGAGATTATTTTGGTTTATTATCATATCTTAACCAGTCAAGAAAAATTAAACACTGAAAAGTTGGATAGGAAAATTGAACAATGGATGACAGAAAAATTAGGTATTGAAATGGATTTTGATATTCATGGACCATTAAATAATTTAGAGAAACTTCGGGGAAAAATTGTTTATGAAGATAACAACGAAGATGAAATTAAAGAAGTTCCTTTATTATCTTATGATCAGCAAGGAAATATAAATATTTTACCCCTAGAAGACTCAAAAATGATTCTAGATTATGTTTGGGATAATGCTTTTCAATATAATGGATGTTAAGGTGGTACGATTAGACCAGCCGGCGCAAATGCTCGATCGCTTAACCCCCCAAAACGAGGATCAACCCTAAAGACAACATTAAGTAGGGTGTGTTAGGCAAACCATAATCTTTGGGATAATTGCTCTACTTTTTTATGCCGTAACGCACCAAAATTAGGTTTTTTGGTGTATTGCGCTACGCTAATACACCCTACTGGACTTCAGTTTTATCCCTATTAGAATGAAAGAACCCTGAGAAACGCTATAAATTTTAAGATAATTTCAACAAACTAAAGTAGGGTTTGCTGAATAAAAGCAAAACCCTATTCTTTAAAAGGTTACACCCATATTCGCGATCGCAAAAAAGATCAGCTTTGCCGGCTACAAACCGCTATAATTGGTAGAAACACCTCCCAGTTGTTGGTCAAGAACAAATGTATCGAAAAGAGGAGCAACCTTTACCGCCCCCAGAAAAATTTGAATTACCTTTCGAGGGCAAATTGTCCCCCAATAATCGTTGGGTAATCATGGCAGAGTTGATACCTTGGGATGATTTTGAGGAAGAATATGCTAAACTTTTTTCAGCAGAAAAAGGTGCGCCAGCCAAACTATTTAGAATGGCATTAGGGACATTAATTATTAAGGAAAAATTAGGAACAAGTGATAGAGAAACTATAGAACAGATTAGAGAAAATCCCTATCTACAATACTTTATAGGTTTAAATTGTTATCAACAAGAGCCACCACTGGAATCTTCAATGCTAGTTCATTTTAGGAAAAGAATTGATGGAGAATTGATAAACAAAATCAATAAAAAAATAGTAAAAAGAGAAATAGACAAGAGTGATAAAGAAGTAAAAAAAAAGGATTGTCTCCAAGAAAAAGGAGAAAAATAAAAAATAAAGGTAAACTAATTTTAGATGCGACTTGTGCGCCAGCAGACATCAAATACCCAACGGATTTAGACATATTAAATCAAGCCAGAATTGAGACAGAAAGAATAATAGATAATCTTTATAAACCATTAAGAGTAAAATTGAGAAAAAAGCCGAGAACTTCTAGAAAAATTGCTATAAAGGAATACTTAAAAGTAGCTAAAAAACGAAAAGTATCTTATCAAGAAAGAAGAAAAGCTATCGGGAAACAGTTAAAATACCTTAAGAAAAATTTAGGAAATATAGAAGACTTAATTCAAGCTGGGGCTTCCCTGGAAAATCTGAGTAAAAGACAGAAAAATTGTCTAGAGACTGTCAAAAAAGTTTATGAACAACAACAGTCAATGTGGGAGAATAAGACCCAGAGTGTTCCTCAAAGAATTGTAAGTTTAACTCAACCGCATATTCGTCCAATAGTGAGGGGAAAAGCAGGAAAACCAATAGAGTTTGGAGCTAAACTCTCAGTAAGCTGTGTAGATAACTATGTGTTTCTAGACAAAATAAGTTGGGAAAACTTCAATGAATCTTGTCATTTAAAAGAACAAGTAGAAAAGTATAAAGAAACGTTTGGCTATTATCCCGAATCCGTCCATGTAGATAAAATTTATCGAACTAGGGAAAACATAAATTGGTGTAAGGAAAGAGGGATAAGAATCAGTGGTCCGAAGTTAGGAAGACCTCCGAAAAATGTCAGTGAAGAAGAAAAGAAACAAGCCCACTCCGATGAATGCTTCCGTAATGCTATTGAGGGAAAGTTTGGACAAGCTAAACGAAGATTTAGCCTAAATCTCGTGATGACAAAACTCCCTGAAACCTCCATTACATCTATTGCTATTACATTTTTAGTTGTCAATCTTTCTAAACTTCTGAGGAAGTTTTTGTCGCTTTTTTTGTCCTTATTTACTAACAATAGAACAAGGGGAACTCATCAAACCGCCTTTCATTAATTTTGATTATAGTTTAAACAATTTTTATGTACTAAAACTTTATTGATTTGTCAGAAAATTCTTGGTCAAAAGTGGCATAAATTTTGGAGAAACTTTTTCAGCAAACCCTAACTTAGGATTCGCTAAATACATTTGCCAGAGACCCATTAATAGTTTAGGGAAATAGTCCCCTGTAATTCGGCTCCTCACACCGCCATGATTATAACAAAAAACAACTGTTTTGATAGGCAATTAGAAAAATCAAGAATCTAGCTAAGTTAATTGTGTTATTACTTCTGTTTCAAAACTTTAATAAAGTATAGTTTTTTAAATAAAAATGTAGTTTATTAAAAATATTCATTAAGATTATCAGAGAGAAGTATAACAAATCTCTCTTATTTTAAGTATACTAGAATTATAGCAAGACAAACATATATCTTTGACATTTTTTTCTCTATTTCCTTGCACTGAAACCTATTATTAATAGAACTATATCTTGTCTTAGATTCACTATAAATCGTCATCTTAAGTATCAATACTTAAGGATAGTCTTAAATAATTCGGAGGCAATTTTATGACCACTGATTTTACACAAGCCCTAGAAATAATTGGCTTAATTATCCTTACTTGCGCTATTGTATCATGTATTTTGCTCTGGTTATTAAGTTATCAAAGTAAAACAAATTGATCAAGTTTTTGAGTTAACGAGAAATTTTATAATTAGGGAGAAACTACTACTGTTCTCTCATTGCTCACTTGGGTTTCAAATTCATACCCTCCTACTTTTACTTGTAATTTTCCTTCTTTGTAATCTAAAAATATAGGAGATTGGTCTTTTGTTTGACTGTTATAAAGGGCAAAATTTTCCGACCATTGATGTAACTTTCCATTGCGGATAATCATAGGTAAAAGATTAACTGGATTATAAATTAATTGTAAGCTTTGTTGATTACTTCCTCGATAATTTACAATTCCTCTAGTCAGCTTTTCTAAATTAAGCTGACTCTTTTTTTTGACCTTTTCTTTGAACTGTTGATAAGTTCCATGAGATTCTTTTTCCCCAACTTCTAAAACAAATCCATAAAACTTTTCATCTTTTATTACTGTTGTCAAAAATCTTTCTTGTGCATATTTTTCTTTATTATTGATTACTTCTTGGTATGGTTTTAAATTAATTGGATGAATAGCCAACCAAGTTTTTTCTAGTTTAAAGAACCAAATATCATCTTCAATTTCTGCTATAGCATTTTTAGGAATTTGAAAGCTAAAATTAGACTGAGAATTAGGTCTTAACCAAATTAAAAGGTTACGATATTGTCCTATTTGATCCCCTGGCATTTTTCCTTGCCTAGCTAGTTTTCCTCCAGTGTTAGCAACAAAATAATCGACTCCTCTTTGAGAATTATAAGCCATTAACTTAAACGGAGCAACATCTCCATCAGCAAATTTGGCAACTAAACTACCAATTTGATAACTATGTCCAAAAAACTGAGTTTCCCAGTAGCCAGGTTCATCAGAATTACCAGGTTTCCAATTTTCATATAAAGGTTTACTGCTGAAAATTTCCAGAGGTTTATTAAACTTTTTATGGGCTAATGCTACAGCAGCTAATGGGGGACGATAGGAACTGGTAACTAGGAATAAACTATCGGTTTCAGGATAATTATTAGGTAAGGGAGTGTCTCCAAAATATAAACAAAAAGTTCGGGAAGCATCGGAACCTAAAGCCACATTGCCCCCTCCATAGTCTCGTTTAACTGGGCCTCCCCAACCCCCTCGATAATATTTAATACCAGCAGCTATCGACATCCAATTTAAAGCCGCTTTTGCTAACAATTTAACTTCGGGATCTTTAGCAAAATCATAAAGATTTAGATAGGGGGCAAAAGTGTGTCCATGATATACTTCTGAGTCCCATTCTCCCATACCAATATGATACAATGCCCACACATATCGCTGGATTTTCTCTTTATAAATTAACCGTGTTTTCTCATTACCTGTTTCTTCGGCCATCAGGTAAACAGATGTTTCTCTCATCGCCCTTAAATTATCTGTATTTCGTGCATCAACCCATCTTCCTCGACGACTAATATCCCAGTCTTTACCACTGCCATCTCCTAACCCATAAACAGGGTGGGGACGAATTAAAGGATCTTCAGATGTCCATTTTTTTGCCCCTTCAAACATCCTTTGTTTGTAGTCAGTATCAAGAAATTTTCCATATAAAAAATACTTACGAATTTGCCCTTTTAAGGTAAAACAATAATAGTAATCGATCCCATCAGTATGTTGATGTTTTTCAGCTTGTGGATCTTCTTGTTGTAAAAAAGCGATCGCTTTTTCTTCATTTCCTGCTAAAAAATCAAACATTGCTCTAGGATAAGAGCGTTTTTCGTTTTCTCCATAGCCATTCCCGTAACTTTCAATATCGGCAAACTTATTAATAACTTCTAATGCCCTTTTTTGAAAATTTTCCTCTAATTCTTCTGTCCATTGATTACGATATTTTGGAGCAATTTCAGAAATTTTTAAAGAAGAAATATTACTAATTTCTTTGGTCACTGGTGTTGTTTTTCTTAGAGGAGAAGAACAACTAATCAATGTTATACAAAAAAACAGCAAAAAACTGAGAGTATAACTAAGTATAGATGGTTTCATAACTAATTAATCTTGGATAATTTGAAAATCGTATTCAGAAAAATTATTACTTTTAGGAATTACTCTCACTAATAAAGGATCGGTATTGCGATCGCCACTTTTGAGAAACTGTAAGGGTTCTCCTGATGTTTCAGAAAGAGATAAATTGGTTTGTTGTAACTTAGTTAAGACGCTATTTCTGGTGGCATTTTCAGATAATGCTTTTGTAAAAGCTTTGGTTGCATCATAACTGGTTGCTGTACGCCAACTGACTCTTCCTCCCCATCGTTTTGCTGCTAAGTTTGTATAAGGATAAGTAGGTTGAGCAAACCAAGGGACTGCTAACACTAAATCCTTTACTCCCCCTTGACTTAATTGTAAGGTAGCAGGGTTATATAAGGCATCACCTCCTAATAGTTTTTTAGGGTTTTATAAACTAGCATTAGCATCAGCAACTTGCAAGGAAAGATTAGTAATCTTATTATCAGTATTAGGAAATAACACAAAAGAATCCACTTGATTTTGTAATGCTCTTACTGTGCTTTTCGGTTCAAAATTAGGATCACTCATATCAAAAACTCTTGTTGAACCTAATAATTTAAAGCTATTAATAAAAGCCTCTTTAAGACTTTGACTATAATTGCTAGAAGAGGTGTAAAAAACAGCAACTTTACTCATATTATTTTTGACAGCATATCTGGCTAAAAATTGTCCTGACTTGCCATCAGATGGCACTGTTCTAAAAAAGACATTACCAGATAAATTGGTACTGGTGCTAGTAGGGGAAATCATAGCTATTCCTGCTGTTTCATACTCTTTTAAGCCTTCGGCACTAGCACCAGCAGAATTATGACCGATGACTCCTAAAATATCATTATTGGTGATAATTTCTTGGGCAACTTGTTGAGCATAATTTTTATTATTACTATCATTAACAATTATGATTTCTAGTAGTCTCCCATTGAAACCTTGTTGATTAAACTGACTTTGTGCTTGTGCTACCCCCCGTAACATTTCTTCGGCGTTAGTTTGTTTTGTATCTACTGGGACAACAGCAGCTAAAATGAAGGGTTTTCCTGACTTTCTCGCTTGGGAATTATTAAGATAAATTTGAACTTCTGGATCACTTGGTGCAGTATTGACTGCTTGTCTAAACTGTTGATAAGCTTCGTCATAGTTTCCTGCTTTAAATGCTTCTATCCCTTGATCAGCATTACGGTTGACTTGATTAGTAAATAAACGGCGATCGCCACTACTAAATCTTTGTTCTAAAGAAATACCTATTACATTAGGGTTAGTAGGAGACGGGGTTGATGTGGGAGAGGGGGATAGGGAAGGAGTGGGGTCAGGGATAGGGTTATTATCAGTAGTAATAAGGGGTTGAAATGCTAATTCCCAAAGAACAATAATAATAGTTAGAGTGCCAATGGTGCTTAAGGTAGCGAAAATTATTTTTAAGGTGTTATTCATGAATAATTGTAAGTTGAATCAGAATTTTACTTATTGTTGCTTAATGATAGCTTAATTCCTAAAGTCATAACAATTACCTCTTACCATGATATTTATTATATCTACATAGCGATCAATAATTTCTAATGTTCTTTTTTTAGATAATAAGTAAGTATAGATAATTTCATGACTAATTAATCTTCGATAATTTGAAAATCGTATTCAGCAAAATTACTACTTTTCGGAATCACTCTCACTAATAAAGGATCGGTATTGCGATCGCCACTTTTGAGAAATTGTAAGGGTTCTCCTGATGTTTCAGAAATAGATAAATTGCTTTGTTGTAACTTAGTGAACACACTATTTCTGCTGGCATTTCCAGATAATGCCTTTGTAAAAGCTTTGGTTGCATCATAACTGGTTGCTGTGCGCCAACTGACTCTTCCTCCCCATCGTTTTGCTGCTAAGTCTGTATAAGGATAAGTAGGTTTAGCAAACCAAGGTACTGCTAACACTAAGCCATTTACTCCCCCTTTACTTAATTGTAAGGTAGCAGGGTTATATAAAGCATCACCCCCTAATAGTTGTTTAGGCTTTGATAAACTAGCATTAGCATCAGCAACCTGTAGGGAAAAATTAATAATCTTATTATCTGTATTAGGAAATATTACAAACCCATCCACTTGATTTTGTAATGCCTCCACTGTTTTTTGTGCATTGAAGTTAGGAACACTCATATCTAAAACTGTTGTTGAACCTAACAATTGAAAACTATCAACAAAAGCTTGCTTAAGAATTTGACTATAATTGCCAGTAGATGTATAAAAAACAGCCACTCTACTCATATTATTTTTGATAGCATATCTGGCTAAAAATTGCCCTGCTTTGGCATCCGATGGCACAGTTCTAAAAAATACATTACCAGATAAACTGGTACTGGTGCTAGTAGGGGAAATCATAGCTATTCCTGCTTTTTCATACTCTTTTAATCCTTCGGCACTGGCACCACTATAATTATGACCAATGACTCCTAAAATATCATTATTGTTGATAATTTTTTTGGCAACTTGTTGAGCATGATTTTTATCATTACTATCATTAAAAATAACAATTTCTAGTAGTCTACCGTTAATACCTTGTTGATTAAACTGGGTTTGTGCTTGTGCCACTCCCCGTAACATTTCTAGGGCGTTGGTTTGTTTTCTATCTACTGGAACAACAGCAGCTAAAATGAAGGGATTTCCCGATTTTCTCGCTTGGGAATTATTAAGATAAATTTGAACTTCTGGATCACTTGGTGCAGTGTTTACTGCTTGTCTAAACTGTTGATAAGCTTCCTCATAGTTTCCTGCTTTAAATGCTTCTATCCCTCGATCAGCATTAGGGTTTTCTTGATTAGTAAATAAACGGCGATCGCCACTACTAAATCTTTGTCCTAAAGGAATAACTGTTGAATTAGGATTAGTAGGAGACGAGGTTGGTGTTGGAGAGTGAGATAGGGTAGGAGTCGGATCAGGAGAGTTATTATCAGTAATAATAAGGGGTTTAATTGCTAATTCCCAAAGGGCAATAATAATAGTTAGAGTGCCAATGGTGCTTAAGGTAGCGAAAATTATTTTTAAGGTGTTATTCATGAATAATCGTAACCTGACTTGGAATTTTACTTATTTTTGCTTAATGATAGCTTAATTTTTCAACTGATAACAATTCCCTATTATCATAATGCGTAGTCCTATAAAAAATCTAATATTGCTCTAGTATAAAACATTTTTCTATTTTCTTTGTAGCCATTTCTTTAACTTTTTTACTTTAATTAATGAGGGATCAGTATTGCGATCGCCACTTTTGAGAAATTGTAGGGGTTCCCCTGATGTTTCTGGGAGAGATAAATTAATTTGAATTATATTTTTCCTAGACCTTTCTTTATGGAATTCATTTAATACATTTTCAAAGACTTTTGCATAAATTTTATTGTAAACTTTTAACTTGCCATTTTCTTTGACTCTTGTGTGTTGATAATATCTTGAAAATATTGATATAATTCTTGATTATTATCTCGTCTCAAAATAGAAAAATGCTGTCGTAAAAATTCACGGTAAATACCTAATTCTGTGGGAGCTTTCTCGATAATCTCATCAAGAGTTTCTGCTTGGCTTGAAAGGTGTTGAAAGGTTAAATTAATTAATTTGGGATGACCACCTATCAGAGCTTTTATCTTATCAAGATCATCTTGCTCTAGTTTGAGTTTATATTCTTGGGCTAATTCGTTTATTTGTGAATCATTAAATTCTTTTAATTTCAGATGTATCCCTATATTAAATGGAGATTGATTAATATCTAAATCAGTATAATCCCAAACATGGGCTAACACTAACCTTAACTTCCCCAAGTTGGATTAATATTTGCTGTTTCATGCCAACTTCTAAGCATACTCAAAAAACCCCCTGGGACTTCTGCACATTCACACTCAAATAATTTATCTAATTCATCTAATCCTAATATTAAAGGTGGTTCATTCTCAGATAATACATACTTTTCAAAAAAGCTCGTTGCTTTCAGTTTACTATTCCCTGGATGATCCTTCCATTTATATTCTTTAAATTTTTCTTCTAATCCTAACATTTGAGCTACACTAATACAAAAAAATTGCAAAAATTTATCTAAGGAGCTAAAATCGTCTTTTTCTGCTAAGCTCATTGATAGGTTGATACCTCTTAATCCTTTGTTCTGTCCATAGTTAATTAAACGGGATAAAAAAGTTGTTTTCCCCATTTTAGGGGAGCCTTTAATTCTCAATAAAGAACCAGGTTTAAGTATTTCTTGCTTAGCTATTTTTTCCAGGATAGGGTGTTCAACATAATGATTTATCCTGATTTCTTGCTTTTTAGGGACAAAGTTTGTTTGGGGTGACTCAAATTTTAGTGTTGCTTGGAATCTTGCGATCGCCTCCTTGAAACTGCGCTTACTGACTTTCTCCCCTAAAGCGTTTGACAGGTCTTCCCAGAATTTATGACCAAGATCACCCTTGAAATAACTTGCTTTATATTGTGTTCCTTCTACCATGGCATCATAAGTCAAACCTTGCCAAGATCCTGTAAATAGGACACTCTCAGCATCAGTCAATACTCTCCCATGTTTGGAGAGCATAGCTTGGTTGACAGTTTTTAGTGCTTCCTCTAGTTCCATTCGGATAAAAAAAATGATAATTTTAATTACTTTGTTCTATCATGATTAACCATGACTTAGCTATAATGATATGAGATAGTAAAAGTTAAGACTTGAAAAACCTTGTCATCATGGGAAATAAAACTACTATGGAATTCGTTGCTGGCAAAAACTCAACCGCTTTGATCAGAAAGGTTGCCAAAGACTTGGATATTACAGAAGAGGAGGTGGTACAGAAAGGGATAACTTTTATGAAATTGTATGCCGGACTACAAAAATCGAAAAGAGGACGTATTCTTTTAGAAGCAGACGGAGAAACACAGGAAATAATTGTTTAAAATGACTTCAGATACATCCGAAAACCCTGAACAACAAAGAAAAACCGACTCGAAAAATTTAGAATCATTTGCCGAGGAATATGATTCTGACAAATCTGATAATTCACAAGCGGAGTCCGGCAAAGATGGTGATAAGGATTTTCGGCTGAGAAATAGAAATAACTGGATAGCCTCTATTTTAGCTCTTGCTTTGTGGGCTACTCTTATCTTTACTATCGTTTATCATTTGATGTCTACTGTTAAGTTTTCTAACTATCTTGTAGATTCAGAGACTCCTGTGGAACTTGAAAAAGTCCAAACTGCTGTCACATTGGTGGATGATACCGCTAAAACCCTCTATTCTTTTTTGGGAACTTTGGTAACTGCTGTCACTGCCTATTATTTTAAAACGGTTGCAGATGAGGGCAATAACAGATAAATCTTATCAAAAAGCGAAATCTTAAACAGAATTTGAAATCATTAAACCCAGTGAAAACTATAATTTTCAGGTTGTTTTGGTGGCAACTCCTTGATACATATACCCGGCAATTTTGGGCATATCCTCCCCATAAAATTCTTGGATCTCAACTTGATTAAATTGAGTTTGAATTAATTGCTTCATATTGCGATTTAAGTGACAACCATCAGCAATAATTTTTTGTAGGGGAGTTAAACGGTTTTGCCAAACTTGGATAGTAGCTTCATCACTTAATCCATGTTCAATAAAATAGAATTGTTTTCCTGGTTTTAAAACACGATAAATTTCTGATAATGCTTTTTCAATGTTAGGAATACTACATAATGTCAAGGACAAATAACATTAGAATAAAAACCCATTTAATGTCCTCCTAAATTAAAAGTTTGGCTAATTCTAGATCAAAATAACCCTTATTGGTTAGATTAACTTTAATAACGGTAAAATTATTATGGAGTTCTCCTAAATGATTTAAGACTAAACTAGCCAAAGAAAAATCTTGATTTTTTGTGTAATCATGTACAGTAATTACTGTTTTCAAATTAGCTTGACTAGCAGCTTGTAGACCATGAAAAGAATCTTCAAAAACTAAACATTCTTCTGGTTTGAGATTCATTTTTTCCAAGACATAGTTATAAATATCAGGAGCAGGTTTTTTATTGGGGACAATATCCCCGGCTGCAATCACTTCAAACCACTGAGGATTTAAGTGTTTTTCCAATAAAGCTAAAGCATTTGGTAGGGCACTGGTTGTGGCGATCGCTAATCTTATTCCCTCCTGATAAGCTTCTTCAATTAAGCGTTTTACTCCTGGGCGTAATTTAATTTCTCCTGAAGATAATAAGTCACGATAATGAGTTATTTTTGCTTGATGAAGTTGAGGTATTAAGGTTTCTAAATTTTCCTTGATATCAGGATGATATTGTTGTAAGTAATATCTAATTCTTTCCTTACCCCCAGAGATTTCTAATAACTCACCATAGAGACTTTCTGACCAATACCAGTTTAAATCTGCCTCAGAAAAAGCACGATTAAAAGCAATTCTATGGCCGTCTCTTTCTGTTTCTGCAAGTGTTCCGTCCACGTCAAAGATTAAAGCTTTTACCTCTGTCATAATTCATAATTTATCGATGTTAATAATTAAAATCCATCTACCAGAGGATGGAAATAGAAAGCCAAACTAATGACCGCATAAGTTGCTAATAATAAAGTCCCCTCTAACCAGTTGGAACGACCATCAGAACTAATAGAATTAGTAATTAGTACAGCCACAGCCACAGCCACCAATTCAAAAGGATTAAAATCTAAGTCCATCGGTTGACCTAAAAACCAGCCAGCAATGACTAAAACAGGGGCAACAAATAAAGCAATTTGTAAACTTGATCCCACTGCCACCGACATAGACAAATCCATTTTATTTTTCAGAGCAACAGTAACCGCCGTTGCGTGTTCTGCGGCATTACCAACAATAGGTAAGAGAATGACCCCAGTAAATAAAGGAGTTAAGCCTAAAGATGAAGTTGCTGCTTCTAAAGAATTGACCAATAATTCTGATTCTACGGCAACTCCAAGGGTAACTAATAAAAGGATTATCACCCATTTACTAATATTAATATTACCGCCTTCTTCTTTTTTTGTTTCATCTTCAACCGCCACACCCACATCATAGAGATAAGCATGGGTTTTCATAGAAAATAATAAAGTTAACCCATAAACCAAAATTAAAACAACAGCTACAGCAACGGACAAATTTTGTAAGGTTTGTTCTTCAATACCAGTAGAAGTGTATTGTACTGCTGTAGGTAATAAAATAGCGATGACAGCTAAATTCATAGAAGAAGCATTCAAGCGGGCGGCAACGGATTGAAATTCTTGTTCTTTATAGCGGAGTCCCCCCAATAACATAGAAAAGCCCACCACTAATAATAAATTACCGATAATTGAGCCACTGATGGTTGCTTTGACCACACCAATTAAACCTTCCTTTAAAGCTACCAAGGCCAAAATTAATTCCGTGGCATTACCAAAGGTAGCATTTAATAAACCGCCTAAATTTGGACCAACCACCACAGCGATCTCTTCTGTTGCTTGGCCCATGAAGGCAGCTAGAGGCACAATAGCCAAGGCCGCCATGATGAAAGTCAGGGTTGCACCCCACTCTAGGTACTCGGAGCCTAGAGATAAAGGGATAAAAATTAATAAAATTGACAGAATAGCACTTTTATTCAGCATGATCCCCTTCAGCAATAGGTTAGAGCTCTTAAGTCCGTTTCTTAGTTTAGACCATTAATGAGCTTGACATCTTCTCGTAATCTCAAGTTATATGATAAAACTATTGCAATGCTTTAGAAATATTTATAGTGTACTTATGAGTCAAGCCAACATCCATAAAACTGAAGATAAATATAAAAAATCCCTGTCTGTGGTGATTTATGAACCAGAAAGTCGTATCAAGCACCCAGTTCGGTTAATAAAACAAATGTGGTACGATTTGCTCGCTTCTCGTGAATTAGCGTGGCAGCTATTTCAACGAGCTATTCAGGCCCAGTATCGTCAGTCTATATTTGGCATTATCTGGATTTTTCTTCCGCCTTTAGTCACCGCTCTGGGTTTAACGGTTCTGAAAAAAACAAACGTTTTGGATGTGGGAGAAACCCCCATCGCCTATCCGGTGTTTGTCGCTTTGAGTATGACTCTCTGGCAAACATTCATTCAAACCTTTACCAGTGTCATGGGAGCCGCTCGAAGTGCTAAAGGGATGCTGACGAAATTGAACGTCCCTCCAGAAGCTTTTGTTATCTCTAAACTGGCACAAATTTTATTTAATTTTGTAATTCAACTGATTCCCATTGTTTTCATGTTTATCTGGTTTAAAGTACCAGTCGCTTGGACAATTATTCTCGCTCCGGTTGCTTTCATCCATCTAGTGCAGCTTAGCAAAAATAATCCACCAGTCACTTATGATCTTTAAAGCCCTTAAATTTCCAAACGAACGGCTTAGCAAAATGTTGATTAAAGTAATCAATAAAATTGAGAATTTTTTGGGATAGTTCTTCAGTTGAACGGACAGTAATTCTTTTGAGTAAACGCCGGACTAAGATCGAAAACCAACACTCAATTTGATTAAGCCACAATGTATGTTTGGGAATATAAACAAAGCGAATTCGATGAGATTCATCTGATAAAAAATCTGCTCTGCTGTCCATAGATTGCAAAATCCCCTCCTTTCCTTTTCTCCCCAAATCAATAGTAATTCCACAGCTTTCTGCTACTAATTTGACTAAGCTTTCCGATTTATGAGTGTTGAGTTGATCTACAATAAAAATCCATTCTGCTTTTTCATCAATCTTAATCGTTCTCTGGATATGTTCAGAAAAATATTGTTCTGTTCTTGTCGGTCCAATAGAGGGACTAACAACTTTTCCTCTTGCCACATCCCAGTTCGCAATCAAGCTTAAAGTTCCGTGTCTTTCATATTCAAATTCGATTTTTTCTACTTGTTTAGGCTTGATTCTTTTGTTCGGAAATAATCTCTCAAGAGCTTGAATCCCTGTCATTTCATCTGTACTAATTAAATGAATTCCTTGTTCTAACAAAGTTTTAGCTTCTTGATGAAGTTCACAGATATATTTGACTTGCTTTTTAAATTTTAAGGGATCATCAATTTTGGCATTTAACCAGTAACGAACGAGATGTGGTTGTAATGTCGCTTCTTTTTAAAAAACGCCCCACACTACGGGGGGAAATCTTTTCGACAATTCCTCTTTTTATGGCTTCATCCGCCAACTCTGAAGGTGTCCAATGGCTCACTGGTCTGTCTGATTTTTCACATTCTTCACAAGCGATCGCTACAATCTGGACTACTTGTTCGACCGTAAAGGATTTTGTTGTTCCAGGTCTTGGGCGATCGCTTAAAATTCCTTTGATCAAGACCATTAATGCTTTCTCCGTTACCTGTTGTTCTTCGGTGGCACTCAGTTTTTCTCTCTCCTCAAACCATCGCGATCGCCACTGACGCACTTGTACTCGGTCTAATTCTAATCTTCGACTAATCGAACTATTGCTCTCTCCTGATGCTGCGGCTAAGATTAGCTTGGCTCGTCTAACAAGGCGATAGGGGTTTGTTGTCCCTCTCACTATTTGTTGGAGTACTGTTTTCTGTAGGTTGGAGAGGTTAATTGGCAATGCTTTTATCATGGACATCAACTTCGAGATTCTTCCGTTAGTTTCATTGAAACACATTGTCGTGGCTAGTCACGAAAGTTTCTGTAAAAATCTGGTGGATTACTTTCGCCAAGCTGCACTAGTAATGTTGGGTACAGGGATGGGATTAATATTAAGCCCTTTTTCTTGTCTGTATGGTGATGTTAATAGGGGAATCGGTTTTGTCAATCGGTTCTGGATATTCGTCACTCCTGTGATCTATCCTCAACCTACAGAGGGACTCTGGGGAATTTTAGTGGCCATTAATCCTGTTACTCCCCTATTGGTAACCACAAGAGACTTAATAACCACTGGGGAGATTACTAATCTTACAGGGTTTTGGATCACTAGTGCTATAGCTTTAATTACTACTTTTGTTGGATGGATATTCTACCGCTTAGGTGATTTCCGAGAAAGCTTTTCCCATAGGGAGTAATCGCTTGGACTAAAGGCTTTCAAGAAATAAAAGGAACAGAGAGTTAGCGGATCTTGGTACACAACTTTAAAATTTCATAATTGGCTTGTCTGAAAAAACAGAAGAAATAGATTAAAATGAAGAGGTAAAAAGATTAAAGAGAGTAAATTGAAGCTAAAACAGAAAAATAATCCCTTAACCCCGTCGATGGTCGATGATTTACGTTTAGCAGCCTCAAAAATGACGGGAGCAGAGCGTCGTTCATTTCAAGCTGAAATGTGTCTCAAGTATTGTGGAGGAAGTGCCAGACAAACCGAAATCGTGTTTGGTTGGGGGAGAAAAAATGTTCAACTTGGATTACATGAAAAACGAACTGGGATAGTGTGTTTAGGATTACAATCAGTCAATAGTGGATGTAAAAAATGGGAGGAAAGATACCCAATAGTTGCCCAATCATTGAAAGAAATAGCCGAAGCTCACGCACAACAAAACCCCACATTTAATAACCCCATTGCCTATACAAGATTAACGGCGGCTGAAGCCATTAAACAATTAAGAAATCTAGGATATAATGGAGAGGAGGTTCCTGCTGCTTCGACAATGGCAGATATTTTAAATCGTTTGGGCTATCGATTAAGAAAAGTGGTAAAAGCTAAACCTAAAAAAAAATCTCGGAGACGGACGCTATCTTCGAGAATATAGAGAAAAAAGATAGAAAAAAAGACCCTTCTGTGAAACGTTTAAGTATGGATTGTAAAGCAACTGTGGAAATAGGAGAATATTCACGTGGCGGACAAACCAGAGGTTATAATCAAGCTCAAGATCATGATATGGGAACTAAAGAAAAATACGTTCCTTGTTGGATTGTAGATGAAGATACAGGGCAACTTTATGTAACTTTTGGAAGTTCTTATAAAACGAGTGATTTCATGGTAGATAACTTGGAGCAATGGTGGACAAGTCTGAGTATAACTGAAAAGCAGCAACTAGAGAACATCCAAATTAAAGTTGATAATGGACCAGAAAATAGTGGAATAAGAAGGCAATTTTTGAAGAGAATGGTAGAGTTTGCCGACCAAACTAAGAAATCTATTCAATTACTATATTTTCCTCCTTATCACAGTAAATATAATCCCATAGAAAGATGTTGGGGAATTTTAGAGAGGCATTGGAAAGGAACACTTCTGAGAAATGCTCAAACGATGTTAGCTTGGGTAAAAACTATGACATGGAAAGGCTTAAATCCGATAGTTAAGTTAAGTAAAAAAGTTTATCAAAAAGGCATTTCTTTAACGAAAAAAGAGATGAAGGAAATTGAGAAACGTTTAGAACGTAATCCTCACTTACCTAAATGGGATATTTTGATTAGACCCAGTTAGTCTAAAAAGTTAATAAGAGTGTAAAATTAAGTGAATTTCCTTTTTAAAAATAGTCAAAGCTAATTTAAAAGTTAGCGTATTTCTTTCTTTTAGATAGGGAGGTTTTTGTTCGCGGAAAGTATCCGCGAACAACTTTTTATTTTTCCCTTTTCGCTTATTTGAGATGTTCTACAAACAGATTCTGAGAATGGGTGGGAAACTTTTTCTTGGAAATCACCTTATCTCTGCCCTTTTTGGTTGAAAGAGCTTAGATCACTTCTCTGTCTCACGAGTAGAAGTGTGTGGGATTCTTGCTTCATCAGGTTTTTCCAGCTAATCCCCTTTATTAAAGGGGGATTGGGGGCCTGAATGTTTCAAAATGAGTTAACCTAAAATCAATTATGATGATAAGTTGGACTTAATAACATTGACTACAGGGAAAATTTTGTGACAGTTAGAGTTCGGATCGCCCCTAGTCCTACAGGGAATTTACACATAGGAACCGCCAGAACCGCCGTTTTTAACTGGTTATTTGCCCATCATAACCAAGGCCAGTTTATCCTCAGAGTGGAAGATACAGATCAAGAGCGATCGCGGCCTGAATACACAGAGAATATTAAATCAGGATTAGCCTGGTTAGGTTTAACCTGGGATGAAGGCCCCTTCTTTCAAACCCAACGCCTCGATCTCTATCGTCAAGCCATTCAAACCCTACTAGACAAAGGTTGTGCCTATCGCTGTTATTGTACTCCAGAAGAACTGGAACAGATGCGAGAGTCCCAAAAAGCTAAAAATCAAGCCCCTCGTTATGATAACCGTCATCGTCATCTCACGGAAGAACAACGTCTTGCTTTTCAAGCAGAAGGGAGAAAACCAGTCATCCGCTTTATGATCGATGACGATCGCGAAATTGTTTGGCAGGATCTCATCCGAGGTCAAGTTACCTGGAAAGGAAGTGATCTCGGCGGAGATATGGTAATCGCTCGTATTGCTGATAACCCTGAGCAACCTTTTGGACAACCTTTATATAACTTAGCCGTGGTGGTGGATGATATGGATATGAAAATCACCCAGGTTATCCGAGGAGAAGATCATATCGCTAACACAGCTAAACAAATTCTCTTATATGAGGCTTTTGGGGCAACAGTCCCAGACTTTGCCCACACTCCCTTAATTTTGAACCAGGAAGGACGAAAGTTGTCAAAACGAGGTGGGGTAACTTCCATCGATGACTTCCGTAAAATGGGCTTTTTACCCCAAGCTTTAGCTAACTATATGACCCTCTTGGGATGGACTCCCCCAGACTCCACTGAAGAAATTTTCACCTTGACGCAAGCTGCCGAGCAGTTTAACTTAGAACGGGTTAATAAGCCCGGGGCTAAGTTTGATTGGGATAAACTCGATTGGATTAATAGTCAATATTTACACAAAATGTCAGGGGAGGAATTAGTGGATCTCTTGGTTCCCTATTGGCAACAAGCGGGTTATCCTGTCGATGTAGACGGCGATCGCCCTTGGTTAGAACAAATGGCTACCTTAATAGGACCCAGTCTTACCCGTTTGAGTGACGGGGTTAAAGAAAGTGTCTTATTGTTTGGTGACAGGGTGGACTACAGTGAAGAAGCTATAGCCCAAATGCGCCAAGAAGGGGTCAAAGAGGTTTTGCAAGCTGTTTTAGAGAAGATTGCTGAATCTTCTCAGTTAACAGAAGACGAAGCCAAAGATACCCTCAAACAAGTGACAAAAACCTTCAAAGTAAAAAAAGGATTAGTGATGCGATCGCTTCGTGCTGGTTTAATGGGTGAATTACACGGACCTGATTTAATTCAATCTTGGCTTTTACTTAATCAAAAAGGGTGGGATAAAAGTCGTTTGAGTCATGGCTTAGATTTATTATAATCCCCTCAAAATCTTCTCTTACACTGTAGGGTGGGCAAAGCAGATACTCATTTAAAACGATTATCAAATCTGCAATAGTTGCCCACCTGAGAAAAGCAAAATTGATCAGGATCACATCTATATTTTCCTGATATCACAATTAACCCACTCTTAAGATTGTTATCATTGAGTCATGATAATTCTTTTTGATTACAACTTTTTAGCAATTAGAAGCTGAGAAAAATGTGATAAATACAAGGAAATTGTAATGTACCATTTAAGTTATACCCATTCTCATTCTTATCTCATTCAGTTTAAGAAATTATACTGCCGGGGTCAGATTCATGCCTGAGCAAGATAATTTTGCAGTAGTTATCTGCCGAGGAAATGATCACACAGAAGATAATATTGATGATATTAGACCCACAAGGAGAAATAATCAATGGACTTGTACAAGTAATAGCACCGTTATTCCTTAGTCTTTTGCCTCCTTTTAATTGCCAAAATTTTCTCAAGATTGATTAGAGAATGGTCTCAGTTTAAACAATGACTCTTTTCTGGGTTTGAGCCTAACTAACTTTCTCAGACTACCAACAACTAAGTTCCACAAATACCCATACTGAGGGTATAGTTTTACCAGAAAAACTTCGGCCAACACATAGCGTCGGTTAGTGGTAGTGTACTGAAATTCTGGGGGATTACTTTCTGTCCTAAACTGTTCAGGAAAGGGTAGAATGTGTCCAATAATATCACCTTTTTTAGCAAGACCTTTTGTATACAATTTAGCCTGCATTCCTAAACCCAGGAGTCGATCAGCACACCAAAAAGGAACATATTTGAATGGTCCAAAAAGAGTAAATAATTTAACAATGTCATTAATTTGCTCTTGTACTAAGCTATTTCTCCATACTTTTTTGTCAAAATTCTCTTGATGGGGTCCATGATGATCTTTGCGTTCTTTAATAAGACAAAGAAGATTAAATTTGTTTTCTAAGGGACAAATAGGAATTTCTTGTAAGGTTTCTGTTGTTGGTAAATGTCGATCTTCTGCTCTTCTAACTTGGATCTTTGCTAAATTAGTAAATGGTTGCGATTCTTCTAATAATTTTTCTTGGCTACCGTAGGGATAAAACTTTTGTCTAAGCTTAAATAAGTAACTATTAGGAAATGTTTGGAAATATTCAACAACAACATCTTCTATTTTCGGGTATAAATACTCGTCGTAATTAATAGATAAAACATAAGTACCTGACGCATTTAATAACGCAGTAATCCTTTGTACAACTTCTCCTCTAATGGGACTTGTAATTTGATGAATACGAGGATCGTCATTACTCAGTAAGGGAACTTCAGGGGGATAAACTAAAATAAATTCAACATTTCCCTCAACTTTTGCCAATGCTTCTATCCAAACTTGAGGAACATTATCCCGCATGGGAATGATAACTGATAAGGTGGGCTTTGTCATATTATTTAATATTTAGTTCTAGACTAGAATACAATTATTTTTTTAATAGATCGTGCCAAATTTATACATTATAATATTTATTCTGTTAAGTAATTCAACTCTTAATAATTTATGATCGTTGAATTACTTATTGAAAATTCCATATTAAAATATTAAAAATCAAGCAAGTATGATTAGGTTTACTTAATCTTTGACCTTCTGTCTATGGAAAGATCGTGAGATTTTTTCTAGCATGATTGAAAGCACTGAAATTATCACCTGAAGCTTAAACCATGAACAATCTAGTTAAGAATTTCTTCAAGTTTTCTATCTTAATCGCAGCTATGTTATTTTGTTTAGGTTTTTCTTCACCAAGTGTAGGTAAATCAACAATATCCCCGAATTTTTCTCAAGGTATTGACTATTTAAGACAAGAAAAATACCAAGAAGCTATTGTTCAATTTACTCAGGTTATTAATGATAAGAGTCAGTGGATGGCTTTTGCTTATAGTAATCGTTGTTTAGCTCATTTACAATTGAATAATAATCAAGCTGCTAAAAGAGACTGTGAAAAAGCTTTAGAGATGAATTCAGATAATATGGAAGCTTATCTTAATAAAGGATTAGCTGATTATCGAATGGAAAATTATCATCAATCTTTAGCTGCTTATCAAGAGGTTATTAAACGGCAGAAAGGTGATTATCGTGCTTATTATAATCAAGGATTAGTCCATTTTCAATTAGGTAATTATCAGCAAGCTTTAAATAGTTATGATCAAGCTTTAGAAATAGATCAGGACTATTCTTTGGAGCATAAAACCTTGATTTATCATGATCGTGCTTTAGCTCATTTAAAACTAGAAGATTTTTCAAGAGCGATCGCTAATCTTACTCATCTTCTTATTTTAAATCCAAAGAACGAACAAGCCTATTATCAACGAGGTTATGCTTATCAAAAATCAGGGGATCATAAGGCGGCTTTTCAAGATTTTACAGAGGTAATTACTTTAAACCCTCAGTCAACCAATGCCTATATTAACCGAGGAATTTCTGCTGCAATTTTAGGATTTCAGGACTTTGCTTGGCAAAATTTTAAAATTGCTCTTGCTCAGTTTGAAGAACAAAATAACCAGATAGGTTACAAGCAAACTTTGAAATTAATGCTTAAATTCAAACAAGTTACTTCTAATAGTTATCAACCTCCTATTGGTTAGTAGAATTAATAATTAATTCACTAATATGTTCACTAACTAATTGCTCACCCAAAGGACTCAGATGAATATGATCTCGATATAAAGTGTCAATATTTTCCTGTTTGGCAAAGATCGGTAAAAAGTCAATAAACTCTACATGATTTGTATCTACCCAGTCTTGTAAGCGTTTTCTAGCCACTTTTTCATAATCTCTGGGTTCTGGGTTCATTTCTAGTTTAAGAGGGGTTAAAACCATCATAAATTGACTCTCATTTTCAGTGGCGATCGCTTTCATTTTCTCGATCGCTTCTAAATTGAATCCCACTCGATCCCCTCTTTCTCCCATTATTTTATCCATTCCTGGGATGTTAGGATTACGAGAAAACACTTTTTCTAAAATTTCTTCTACGGCTAAAATCGGTTGTTGATCGGGATAATTGATATCTTTTCCCACTCTTAAAGGGGTGGGTTTTGTGGCAAATAAATCATCGGTATTAATTACTAAAAGAATTACTGGAGAATCAAAAGTTCCAAACCTTTTTAAATAGGCTAATTGATTTCTTGGCCCCCAAGAGTTTGCAGAAGCGTTTAAAACTTCTATGGTTTGTGATAGTTTTTTTTTAATGTCTTTTTGCACCAAGGCGGAAATAGTTTCGTTTTGATCTGTCCACCAAGCCCCATTAACAATAGAATCTCCTATGAAAAACAGTCGCATGGTATCATTCAAAGGACTAGGTTCAATCATTTCGGTTCGCATAGAATATTGATTGATAATCGTCAATTTTCCTAAACGACTAACCTTTTGATTAGGGGCTAATAAATAGCCTATTTCATCATCAGCTATATAAAGAGGACGTTTACCTAGTCCAAAAAATAATCTTAAGCTACCTTCAAGAATCAGGAAACTAATGATAATAATACCAAGACTGAGCCAGACAATTTTCATCTGTTTTATAAGAGAGAGAGTAATATAATTTTACAAAGCTTCTTCTAGGGTAGATAAAGGAATTGCCCCTGAAAAAACTTGACCATTGAAAATAAACAAAGGAGTTCCTTGAATTCCAATTTCTTGAGCGAGTTCCATATCTTTTTCAATGGCAAGATCAGCATTTCTACTATTGCGATCGCGTTCAAATTGCTCCATATCAAGATCCAAGTCTTCAGCAAGTTCAATATAGAAATCTTCTCCTAAGTTGTCTTGTTGCTCAAATAAAGCATCATAATAATCCCAAAATTTTCCTTGTTGTTGTGCAGCCCAAGACGCTTTAGCTGCGGGCAAAGCTTGAGGATGAATGGTAAATAAGGGAAAATGTTTATACACTAAAGTAACCTCATCACCGTGCTTATCCATAAATTCTTTAACGGTTTCGTAAGCTTTTTCACAATAAGGACATTGAAAATCAGAAAATTCTAAGAGAATAATCTTCTCACTTAGAGATCCGGTGCTGGGCGAGTCAGCGATAATGGTTTGAGGTTTGCTTTTCAGTTGTGATGCAAAGGACTGTCTGGCTTGTTGTTGTTGTTCTTGTTGTTGTTTTTGATATGCTTGAACCGATTCGATCAGAACTTCGGGGTGTTTACGAATAATCTCTAAAACTGTTTCCTCCAATTCAGGTTCAATAACCGCTTGTGCAGAAGGTACAATGATAGTGGGTGTCCATGTCAGACCCATAATCAGCAATAATGCCATTAAAACATTTAGTGCCTTTTTCATAACAGTCCTCAATGTTTAGTTGATATTATTGACGGTATTATATAAATGCTCTCAAGTCAATTAACAACGGGATTTAAACTAAAATTTATCTCAAAATTCTATGACTCAAACTATTACCGTACAACTGGATCACATAGCTGCTTTAGATATTACTCCTGTCAGAGAAATAATTGAGCCAATATTAGAAAAAAAGGCGATCGCAACCCTAGAACAAACCTTATCCTTTGAAATTCAATACCCTCGTGAACCTAATGATCCTAGAGAACTTTCAGAAATTCCTGAAGTTCGTTTATGGTTTGTTCGTTTAGACACTATTTATCCTTGGTTACCCTTTGTTTTAGACGCAAAACAAGGAGAATTACCCAGATATACAGCTATGTTAGTTCCCCATCAATTTAACCGTGTTGAAGGGATTCAATACAACCCAGAAGCGTTAGAAATTTTTGTTATGAATAAGTTATTTGTTCTTTCTGACTGGTTACAAAAACAAGGTCTTTATTCCCAGTTTCGTTTGAAATCTCTAGCTCAACTTTTTGGCTATGATATCGATGATAGTTTTTTTGCAATGATCAAAAATAATTATTAGCTTTTTGATCATATTTTGGAACAGTTAATTATCAATGGATAATTGATAATTTGTTAAAAACCCTCTCCTTTCAAGAAGAAAAAAAGATACATTTCTTTTTTTTTATCCTCTTCCCTTGACAGAAGAGGTAATTATCCATTATTGAACTTTCATGATGTTTCTTCTAACTATCTGGCTGTTTCTGTTATATTATAATATGAATTAATTGGCTCAATTTGATTAGAAGTTACAGCAATAATAGTATATCCTTGACCATTTTCATTTAACAGTTCTAATAAATAACCTTCTTCTTGTTGATTTTTACAGTGTTCTACAATAATAGCAGAACAACCTTTAGTTAAATTATAGTTAGGTAAATCAGTAGTTAGTCTAACTTCTGAGAATAGTGGTAGTTGCATAATAAGTTCCTTGTTAGTTAGGTAATAAAGTCACAAATTTAGTTTCTTTTGTCTCTCTATCAATAATCCAAAAAGTGGCAATATTAAGATTTATGCCATTAGCTCCTTTTAAAACTCCTTCTATTTTATAAATTGTACCAAAGTTCGTTTCGTGATCTAAAGTTGCAGGTAAGCTTAATTGTTGTCTCAGTTTTTCTTCTAGTTGTTTCCAATTATCTATTGTATAACCTGCTTGAGCTAAATAGCCTGATTTATCGTTTTTAGTTAATTTAACCAGTAGATATTGAGTTAATTTTGCTTGCGGAATCAGTGCATTTTCATCTAGGTAGATCATTGATTAACAGATAAATCTTTAACTTTCTTGTCAGTTTAACAGTGTCGTGGGTTTATAAGTTGAGTATAACTGGGTTTAGGCTTAATAATATTAAGCCCCTACAATTAACCCTCAAAACAAAATTGTGATATCATACAATTGATGAATAAATTGCCTATTTTTTACCCAAAATCACCCGTAGGGGTTTAACACTGTTAAACCCACACAAGGTTAAACCCACACAAGGTTAAACCAACCTAAACCCCATTTTTCCCCAAAAAATCGATCCGCGCTGACGCGCGTCTATAAGGGTAAAGTTGAGAGGGTAAAGGGCAAAAGGGTAAAAGGGTAAAGGGTTAGAGAGTTCTCCCGAACACACATACTACCCGAAAACCGCCATTGTCGTTGCGGTCTTCGCGCCTATAGTCGTTGACGCGAATCGCGGAACGGCAGTTATTAGGAATGCTGACCCAAGAACCGCCTCGCAGACTCTTATATTGAGAATTATTAGCAAGAAGAATATTGGGTGCAAAAGAGGCTGAAACCAGCGTCACTGCGTTTGCAGTTACCTTGTTTGCGTCTTGTTGAAAATTCTTATTATTAGCCTGATAATTTTTTTCATAATCATCTTGACACCATTCCCAGACATTACCGTGCATATCATGCAACCCAAAGCCATTAGCTGGAAAACTACCGACTTCCGTTGTTTCTTGGCGATAAACCCCTTTTTTACTCTCTCCATACACATACTTACCGTTATAGTTAGCAATATCTGTACTCAAGGTTTCCCCATAATAAAAGGGGGTAGTTGTCCCTCCACGACAAGCATACTCCCATTGCGCTTCTGTGGGTAAGGTAAACGTTAACCCCGTTTTTTCTGACAGTTTCTCACAAAACTCCTGACAATCATTCCAAGAAACCTTTTCTACAGGATATTTACCCCCTTCCTTAAAGGATGCAGGGTTATTTCCCATAATAGCTTGCCATTGTTCCTGGGTAACTTCATATTTACCTATATAAAAATCATCTACCGTCACTTGCTGTTGCGCTTCATCATCATCCCTTCCCTCTTCACTTTCAGGGGAACCCATCATAAACGTTCCCCCTGGTATCTGTACCATATCCAAAAAGACATCATTCCCTAAGTCAACAGCAAACTGTGTCCCTTGTTTGGTTTGTCGTTGAATAATGTTTCCTTGGGGATCAACTTTCACCGTCTCAAAACTAAAGGTTTCTAGAGGAAAACCCCCTACAGTTGGAGTCGGAGAAGGAATGGGAGGAATAGGAGAAGGAGTCAATAACTTTCTTATTACAGCAAACACCCCAACGGAAACAACACCTATCCCTCCATATCCCAAATATTGTAAAAACTTTCGTCTATTTTTCTGTTGCGGTTGAGAAGGAGTTTGTATCTGAGTTGGTTGTATAGGTTGACTCTGTTTCTGTTGCGCAATAGTTGGGGAAGTAGAAGAAGATGTTTGACTCTGTTTCTGTTGCGCAATAGTTGGAGATGAAGAAGATGGTGTTTGACTCTGTTGCTGTTGCGCAATAGTTTCTAATGCGGTTAAAACCTCCGTTGCTGACTGATAGCGATCGCTTCTATCCTTCTGTAATAACTTATCTAAAACCTGCTTTAACTCATCACTAATAGGTTGCTGTAGATGAGTTGGCCACTGTTTCACCCATTGATAACCCTGCTCTAACAATAACTCGTAAGGATCAACCCTAGTGCAGCTCAGCAAAAATAATCCACCAGTCACTTATGATCTTTAAAGCCCTTAAATTTCCAAACGAACGGCTTAGCAAAATGTTGATTAAAGTAATCAATAAAATTGAGAATTTTTTGGGATAGTTCTTCAGTTGAACGGACAGTAATTCTTTTGAGTAAACGCCTGACTAAGATCGAAAACCAACACTCAATTTGATTAAGCCACGATGTATGTTTGGGAATATAAACAAAGCGAATTCGATGAGATTCATCTGATAAAAAATCTGCTCTGCTGTCCATAGATTGCAAAATCCCCTCCTTTCCTTTTCTCCCCAAATCAATAGTAATTCCACAGCTTTCTGCTACTAGCTTGACTAAGCTTTCCGATTTATGAGTGTTGAGTTGATCTACAATAAAAATCCATTCTGCTTTTTCATCAATCTTAATCGTTCTCTGGATATGTTCAGAAAAATCTTGTTCTGTTCTTGTCGGTCCAATAGAGGGACTAACAACTTTTCCTCTTGCCACATCCCAGTTCGCAATCAAGCTTAAAGTTCCGTGTCTTTCATATTCAAATTCGATTTTTTCTACTTGTTTAGGCTTGATTCTTTTGTTCGGAAATAATCTCTCAAGAGCTTGAATCCCTGTCATTTCATCTGTACTAATTAAATGAATTCCTTGTTCTAACAAAGTTTTAGCTTCTTTATGAAGTTCACAGATATATTTGACTTGCTTTTTAAATTTTAAGGGATCATCAATTTTGGCATTTAACCAGTAACGAACGAGATGTGGTTGTAATGTCGCTTCTTTTTAAAAAACGCCCCACACTACGGGGGGAAATCTTTTCGACAATTCCTCTTTTTATGGCTTCATCCGCCAACTCTGAAGGTGTTCAATGGCTCACTGGTCTGTCTGATTTTTCACATTCTTCACAAGCGATCGCTACAATCTGGACTACTTGTTCGACCGTAAAGGATTTTGTTGTTCCAGGTCTTGGGCGATCGCTTAAAATTCCTTTGATCAAGACCATTAATGCTTTCTCCGTTACCTGTTGTTCTTCGGCGGCACTCAGTTTTTCTCTCTCCTCAAACCATCGCGATCGCCACTGACGCACTTGTACTCGGTCTAATTCTAATCTTCGACTAATCGAACTATTGCTCTCTCCTGATGCTGCGGCTAAGATTAGCTTGGCTCGTCTAACAAGGCGATAGGGGTTTGTTGTCCCTCTCACTATTTGTTGGAGTACTGTTTTCTGTAGGTTGGAGAGGTTAATTGGCAATGCTTTTATCATGGACATCAACTTCGAGATTCTTCCGTTAGTTTCATTGAAACACATTGTCGTGGCTAGTCACGAAAGTTTCTGTAAAAATCTGGTGGATTACTTTCGCCAAGCTGCACTAGCAATATTACCCAAAAATTTGGGGGTGTTATTAAAGGCGTTACCGAAGTCTATGGTATGCCAATCATGGGTAACTTGGTCTCCGGTATTACCGGCCATAAAGGTGTTGCCATCCCAGCTACCTGTCCCCGAAGAGATGGCCATCCAAGCAAGGGTTTCATTGCCATGGCCACTATTCATATTAGCTTCATCATTTTCTAAAAGAACCTCAAATCCATCCTGAGTTATGTTGTTGTGACGAGTTTTGACAAAGCTACTGTCGTTATTGGTTTGTATTTGGGTTAAAACCACAGGGCCGTCTACAAAATCGTAACTGAAATTAATGTTGTGCCAATCTGAGTGAGTGGTATCAATGGTACCGACTTCGATAATTGTGCCATCAGACAGTTCCCAGATACCTTCCTCAAGGGCTAAGAAACTAACGGTTTCTTCTGCATGAGTACCATCTTCGTTACTGGGTTCTTGAAGTTCTACGGAAAAGCGATCGCCTTGAATATCGGTGATTCTAGCGATGGAGGGGGCAGGACCATTATAGGATAGGGGGTTAGCAAAGATTACTGGGTTATCGAAATCATGGTCGAGAACAATGGTTTGATTATTATGGTCTAAATTAGTAACTTGACCTAGTTGAGCAATAATCGGATCATTACTGGTTGGGGGAATAAGCCCATAAGTTGAGCCTATTAGGGTTCCTGTTGCTTCAATAGCCAAGTAATCCACATCTTCTGTAGTGTGACCAATTTCGCTATCAGCACTGGTATCTTCCTCAATCTTGATTTGAACATTGCCATTGTTGAGATTTTGATAGCGTAATCCTGAAGGGTCCGGTCCATAATAACTGGCAATATTACCCAAAAATTTGGGGGTGTTATTAAAGGCGTTACCGAAGTCTATGGTATGCCAATCATGGGTAACTTGGTCTCCGGTATTACCGGCCATAAAGGTGTTGCCATCCCAGCTACCTGTCCCCGAAGAGATGGCCATCCAAGCAACGGTTTCAATGCCATAGCTAGTACCATTATTAGCTTCGTCTTTTTCTAAAAGAACCTCAAATCCATCCTGAGTTATGTTGTTGTGACGAGTTTTGACAAAGTTACTGTCGTTATTGGTTTGTATTTGGGTTAAAACCACAGGGTCGTCTACAAAATCGTAACTGAAATTAATGTTGCTCCAACTTGAGTTGGTAGCATTAATAATACCTACTTCGATAATCGTCCCATCAGACAGTTCCCAAATCCCTTCCTCAAGTACCAAATAACTGAAGGTTTCTACTGTATGAATGCCATCTTCATTGCTGGCCTCTTGAATTTCTACTGAGAAGCGATCGCTTTGAATATCGGTGATTCTCGCAATGGCCACGCCACCATCATTAAAGGATAAGGGTTGAGCCAGGATTACTGGGTTAACAAAGTCATGGTCCAGAACAATGGTTTGATTGTTATGGTCTAAATTGCTAATTTGACCTATTTCAGCGATAACAATATCAATCCCTTCAGGAGGTTCAGGACGAGGAGTAGGAGGGATAGCATAAGAAATTTGGATTTGATTATTTGGATCTGCGTAATAATCAACTAACTCAACGGAGCCATTACCCCCCAGATTAATAATCAGGTTTTGACCACTTTGGCTTTCGGTGACTTCATAATGAGCATAATCTAGTATTAGGGTGTCTTGAGAGGTTCCATAATAGATTTTATCCTGCCCTGTAGAACGATTAGGATTATAACCCATAATCTCATTAGCAGCATTGTTGAGATAAATCTTGTCACTACTGCTAGAGTTAATCAGATTTTCTACCTCAAAACCATAGGCTATGGAGGAAGAATAAGAGGTTGTGCCGCTAAATGTCGTGCTGAGCATCCCTCCTCCTCTTAAATCCAGATGAAATCCACTATTTTGATGGTTCAATCCCCGAAAATCCAAGGTATCAACCCCACCAGAGTCCCAAAGGAGTTGTTTGGTCCGGTGAGAGGTGTCCACAAGGGAAACCCCATTAGGTTGAGTCGAGGGGAGCTATTATGCTCCGCCCCTCTCGTTTAGATCCGGACGTGCGTATTTCTACGCATCCGGCTCCCGACAAATTAGACTTTTCCAGTCTTGCCCATGTGGATATATTGGTGACAGCTATGGTGGACTGCCATTAAGTTTTTGGGTTTCCAATTATCGTGGTTTCCGTCTATGTGATGTAGGTGAACCCTCTCATCGTCCATAAACTTTAATCCACAATGTCCACATGAATGGTCTTGTCTTTTCAGACATTTAGAGGTTATTCCGTCATAGAGCTTGTTTTTACGCTTACTCCAGTAAACGGTGTCTCCGTCGTAGGGTGATTTATTTCCTTTGACGTTGACATGACGGTTTTCACTATAAGGTACTGTTGGAAAAGCCTTCTTGATAAGTTCTGTTGCCGTGTGTCGGTTCAGTTTCTTTTCTTTGTTGAAGACTTTGAAGGCTTTATGTGATGTTCCCCATAAGGAGAAGCGAGAGCCGTCCAATTTACAATACCTGTGATAATTTCGCCATCCTCTTACTAGGGGGGCTAATTTCTTAGCTTTAACCCTAGCCCCATAATTCGAGCAGTTGACGATGTTTTTAACTTTCTTACGGAATGCTTTGTAATTGTCCTCTGATGGGACGCATCTGAACTTTCCGTTGGAATGTACTTTGAAGTGCCATCCTAGAAAGTCAAATCCATCTGTCGATTTGACTAACTTGGTTTTCTTTTCACTCACCTTTAGCCCTCTGTCCGCCAGGAATTCTTGAATGTCTTTGAGTATCTTGTCTGCATCGTCTTTAGGCTTTAGAATAACAACCATGTCATCCGCATAACGGATGCTGCTGTGGATGTCTTCTATACCGTCCAATGCGACGTTAGCTAATAGTGGACTTACCACCCCCCCTTGGGGGGTTCCTTGTTCTGGAAAGTGAGGGTTAACCCCTGCTTTCAGGCATCTCCATATACCTGTTTTTATTGTTTGTGGGGCAATTATCCTTTCCATAATAGAGGTGTGGTTTATCCTGTCGAAGCACTTTTCTATATCTAGCTCAAGTATCCTCTTATTTACTCCTTTTGCGTGGGAGTTTAGATTGATTTGTAGAATCTTTTGAGCGTCGTGCGTTGAGCGTCCAGGTCTGAACCCGTAGCTTCTGGCGTGAAATAGTGCTTCATGGGCTGGTTCTAGGGCGTATTTAACGAGGCATTGCCACGCTCTGTCAGCCATAGTTGGAACCTTTAGCATTCTGGTTGTTCCGTCCTTTTTGGGGATGGGTATTTCTCTCAGCTTTGAGTGTTTCCAGTCATGTGCTTTGAGTAACCTTTCTGCTAAGTCGAACCGTTGTTTGAGGTTGAGGGATTTTACCCCATCAATTCCTGCGGTCTTCTTACCAGTATTTAGCTGTGATACTTGTCGGACAGCGAGTAGTCTAGCTGCCTTGGATTTCAAGATAAGTTTCTGAAGATTCCTAGCTCGTCTAGTGTCTTCTGCTTGAATGGCTTTAAACAATCTTCTTTGGAGACGAAAAAGATTTCTGCGAAATTTCTTCCACGGAAGGCTTTTCCAGAGTTCACTAAAATCTTTGATTTTGTGTCTAACCATGTTCACCTCTGTTAATCGTTTTCTTTTTGCCTCGAAGCAATTACGCTTCGTCCTAACCGAATCTAGAGAGTTCCGCATCTCGTCTTGCCTACTCAGGGTTCGACTATCTCCTGAGACTCTAGATTCGTTTTTATTCGTTCCGTCCGATGATTGATTGTCCCTTTAGATGGAACCACTTTGACTATCGGAAACCCAAGGTTATGTCAGTCATAAGGGTAAGTGCTGACGGGTTACATTGCTCCGATGGGGTCAAGGGGTGCTATTCTTTCTGCTTTCCTGCCCTCAAGTAAGTCACTTTTCTAGGTTCTGTTTCATCATGGGGACTCCTGTAACGCCAGTGTCACCAGCAGTCGGTGTCTGATTGCATCCTATTCCCAGCTTCAGCCTCCAAAATTCCGAGTTTGGTCACTGTGGGTAGGTCTTGAGTCAGCCGTAACCTTCGGCGGTGGGACTTGCACCCACATCATTCGGACAGTTACTCAGAACCCCTTCTAGGGTATCTGAGCGAGTCACACGCTGTACCTTTGTCTAGGACTGGGTATCAGTTTTCTGACTCATCGAATCGCACACACTCACTTGATCGATGTAATTACCAAAGGTGTATGTGGTATTTCCATTATTATGGGTCTTGGCTCCGTATAGACTTTGTAAAGCTGCAACATCCAGAGCCATAAAAGTTCCGGCGGAGTGCCCAGTAAAGTTGTAGGTCATTACTGAGTTATCTGTATTATCTAACCCAGGATCTAAGACTGTTCCACTAAATGTATGGGCTAATCCCAGTGCATGACCTAGTTCATGAACAATGGTCATGTAACCATGTTTTCCGGCATCATGTTGAAAGCCATTGGTATCTCCCAGGCGATCGTAACCAGTTTTGAAATGAATATCTCCTGATCTACTTGTAAAACCGGGATAATAAGCATAGGCGTAACCTGGATTATTAGAATTTTGAACACGGATTTGACCAAAAGTACTTGGATCAGTTTCATCAACTTCTACAAAGTCAATATCAATAACATTTTCTAACCAAGCAACAATTTTTCTAAAATTACTTTTTATACCTTCACTAACTTCTTGAACTCCCGATTCAGATCCATAGTAAGAGTTAGCAAAATCATCGTCTTCAAAGAAACTATAGGTAACAACCCTATCTGTATTAGGATACCATTGACGACCAGATAATAAAGTATTAATAGGGGGAGAAGTTCCTTGAGAATTAGGAGAACCGGAAGACCCAGAACCACTGCCACTGCTGTTATTATTGGCAGTATCGTTATCTTCACTGCTTTCTTTAGAGGCACAAGGAGGGCAAATGCAGTCTAACTCCTCACTAGCAAAAAGGTTATGCTGATTGTCAACAATATTGTTAAAAGTGTAACCCATAATTTTTATAGTGTTATTTAGTGGTTAATAATTATTGAGATATGAGAACTTATAAGGCATAAAAATCTTGTGTTCTTTTTCAATTTAGTATTTCTAATATCCAATATTATAATTATTATTATCTAAAATAGAATCAAGAAGCTACTTATTTTTACATTTTTTTGTTCTAAACAATTGATTCTTTACTGACAGAAAAAATACTGAATTGATAACACGCACAAAAATAACTTTCACCTTAAAAATACTGAACTTATTTCCAGATACTTCCTTGAAATAGAATATTAGTATCTCATAAAAGTAGTTTTACGTAAGTAAAATATCAAGTTACTAACTTTGTTCTAATGTTTATTACTTTATATAATTTTTATAAAAACGAAATGCTAAAAGAAAATATACTTAGGGTTTGCTGAAAAAGTTTCTCCAAAATTTATGCCACTTTTGACCAAGAATTTTCTGACAAATCAATAAGTTTTAGTACATAAAAATTGTTTAAAGTATAATCAAAATTAATGGAAGGTGGTTTGATGAGTTCCCCTGTTCTATTATTAGTAAATAAGGACAAAAAAAGCGACAAAAACTGCCTCAGAAGTTTAGAAAGATTGACAACTAAAAATGTAATAGCAATAGATGTAATGGAGGTTTCAGGGAGTTTTGTCATCACGAGATTTAGGCTAAATCTTCGTTTAGCTTGTCCAAACTTTCCCTCAATAGCATTACGGAAGCATTCATCGGAGTGGGCTTGTTTCTTTTCTTCTTCACTGACATTTTTCGGAGGTCTTCCTAACTTCGGACCACTGATTCTTATCCCTCTTTCCTTACACCAATTTCTGTTTTCCCTAGTTCGATAAATTTTATCTACATGGACGGATTCGGGATAATAGCCAAACGTTTTTTTATACTTTTCTACTTGTTCTTTTAAATGACAAGATTCATTGAAGTTTTCCCAACTTATTTTGTCTAGAAACACATAGTTATCTACACAGCTTACTGAGAGTTTAGCTCCAAACTCTATTGGTTTTCCTGCTTTTCCCCTCACTATTGGACGAATATGCGGTTGAGTTAAACTTACAATTCTTTGAGGAACACTCTGGGTCTTATTCTCCCACATTGACTGTTGTTGTTCATAAACTTTTTTGATAGTCTCTAGACAATTTTTCTGTCTTTTACTCAGATTTTCCAGGGAAGCCCCAGCTTGAATTAAGTCTTCTATATTTCCTAAATTTTTCTTAAGGTATTTTAACTGTTTCCCGATAGCTTTTCTTCTTTCTTGATAAGATACTTTTCGTTTTTTAGCTACTTTTAAGTATTCCTTTCTAGCAATTTTTCTAGAAGTTCTCGGCTTTTTTCTCAATTTTACTCTTAATGGTTTATAAAGATTATCTATTATTCTTTCTGTCTCAATTCTGGCTTGATTTAATATGCCTAAATCCGTTGGGTATTTGATGTCTGCTGGCGCACAAGTCGCATCTAAAATTAGTTTACCTTTATTTTTTATTTTTTCTCCTTTTTCTTGGAGACAATCCTTTTTTTTTACTTCTTTATCACTCTTGTCTATTTCTCTTTTTACTATTTTTTTATTGATTTTGTTTATCAATTCTCCATCAATTCTTTTCCTAAAATGAACTAGCATTGAAGATTCCAGTGGTGGCTCTTGTTGATAACAATTTAAACCTATAAAGTATTGTAGATAGGGATTCTCTCTAATCTGTTCTATAGTTTCTCTATCACTTGTTCCTAATTTTTCCTTAATAATTAATGTCCCTAATGCCATTCTAAATAGTTTGGCTGGCGCACCTTTTTCTGCTGAAAAAAGTTTAGCATATTCTTCCTCAAAATCATCCCAAGGTATCAACTCTGCCATGATTACCCAACGATTATTGGGGGACAATTTGCCCTCGAAAGGTAATTCAAATTTTTCTGGGGGCGGTAAAGGTTGCTCCTCTTTTCGATACATTTGTTCTTGACCAACAACTGGGAGGTGTTTCTACCAATTATAGCGGTTTGTAGCCGACAAAGCTGATCTTTTTTGCGATCGCGAATATGGGTGTAACCTTTTAAAGAATAGGGTTTTGCTTTTATTCAGCAAACCCTACTTAACTGAAATTTTACAGAGAATATGAATAAATTAAGCCCAATTATGCAACTAATTCCGAGAGATTACCCGTAGTTAATTGAGTAATAATATCTAAAGAATAGTCTTGGCAACCACGATCGCAACGTAACCATGCGAGATATTCCTTATTACCAGCAGGCCCTGTGATGGGAGAAACGGTTAAACCACAACACAACCAACCGAGACTATAGGTAGTTTGTAAAACTTGATAAATAGCTTGACTGTGATCTTGCGGATCACGAACCACCCCCTTTTTGCCAACCCGCGATCGCCCTACTTCAAATTGGGGTTTGATCAATAAAATCACTTCTCTCGGTTCTAATAACAAATTCCATAAGGGGCCTAAAACTTTGGTTAGGGAGATAAAGGAAAGATCCATTACTCCTAAATCTGCTCTAGGATTATCTTGATATAAATCTTCTGGGCTAAGATAGCGAAAGTTGGTTCTTTCTTTTAAGATCACCCGGGGATCTTGACGTAGGGACCAAGCGACTTGGCCATAACCCACATCTACCCCATAAACCTGTCTCGCCCCTGCTTGCAATAAACAATCAGTGAACCCCCCAGTAGAAATGCCCCCATCGAGGCATATACGGTCTTTTACAGCAATATTGAAGCTTTTTAGGGCTTTTTCGACCTTCAGACCCCCACGAGAAACATAGGGTGGTTTTGCTTTGAGTTCAATGTCTGCTGTGATCTCGACTTCTGTTCCTGGTTTATCAATGATTCTTTGATTAACTTTTACTTCCCCGGCCCGAATACAACGTTGCGCTTGTTGGCGGGAGGAACAAAGATCACGTTTCACTAAAAGGAGATCCAGACGTAGTTTAGACAAGGAATATACAAAAAATAGAGCAAGTTAATTATAAATTTACTCAATCTCAAAGGCAACAGTCAATCAGGATGGGCGAATTTAGGGTGTAGAATTACTGACATTTTTTTTGGTATCATAAACATTCAACAGAAATATAGTCATATATAGTCAAACAACAACAAATCTTCTCAGTTTTCCTGTACTTACCCGACTCAGATTTAACAAAAGTTAATAACTCAAACGAGTTATTAAATGGTACAATTAAACCTAACTGGAAATATGAAACTACAGATTGATACCACAAAATACGATCGTCACGCCTTCAAAGACATTAAACTTTCATTTTAACTCCTTTATTTATGATTGGACTTTGGACAAAAAAATTTTGTTAGCGTATATTTTACGCTAAACTAAAATCCCAAAATATCGGCTCTGTATCAGTCAATAAAATTGGCTGACAAATAGGGCTAATCTATAGATTCTGAGGAAAACTAAGGAGCTTTTAAGTTTTCAGTTGATTTTTTGCTCCCTTTCTTGATAACATCATGACGAGTTCGTGGGGCTTTTTTGTAACCTTTAATACGTCCGGAAGAAAAACCTCGACGTTTGGGAAATTTGGCGAAAGTCCCCAAGGTCGTAATTATTCTTGAAAAGTCTCTTTGAACTAGACTAGGGGTGATTTTGATGGATTTATTAGTCTTCAAATACTGTTCCCAATCACGGGGTAAAACCACAGCTAATTTTCTGGCAGCCCATAAATTTACATAAGAAAGAAGTGTTAGTTTAAACCAATTTTCTTCATGATGTACATCGGGAGTTAAATAAGATGTCATCAATAATCTTTGTTTACCAAATCGTAAAAGATGTTCCATGTCATAACGTTGTCGATAACACTGATAACAATCAACTAAACTTAACTCATCGCGCCGAGAACCAATAACAATAAGCCACATAGGTTTCCAAATACTATTTCTTTCTTGATCTCTGACAACAATCTGGAGTAAAGTAAAGGGGTGATTGTTCATTTTATAGTTTTTAGTTCCTCTCATTAACATCTGTTTCCATCCCGAAATAGTCACTGTTAATTGACGACCTTTTTTCGTTGTAAAGGGAACATGATGAACTTCATCAGGTTCAGTCCAAGTTTGGTCATCTTTAAGGTCAAATTTATCCCCATCCCAACGGGGATGTCCCGAAGTTTTGGCTTGATTTGGGTCCCGAATAAATTGACGATAAAAAACTCGGTCACTTCTAACTCTTGTAATAGTAACTACGTCTTCATGCTTAACTTGTTCCCCAATAAAATCCTTTTGGCTGTAGTCACTATCAGCCACTAAGACAGATAATTTATCAGAAAATAAAGAACTTTGCCAGATTTTTTTTAGTTGTTGATTGCCTTGATTTACTCCTTTATGTTTAGAGGGGACTCGCTCTCCTGATAAGGGGACAGCCCAAGGGACTTTTTCTGTGTCTATTTGGTCAGGTAAAGCGCAGACAACGGAATAACAATGTCCAATATTAATGGGTTTATTTCCCTTAATTGGATTGGGGTAATGAATAAAGGTTTTATCCGCTAACGTTTCGGCAAACCGTCGTGGACAGGGAGTTGTGTCAATACCAAATAAGTTATAATGTTTTGAAGTGGGAGGAATTGTTCTCGATACCGCTGAAAATAAAGTCTCAATTCTCTGTTCATAATTAGGGTCAGTTTGAGTGGGTAAAAACTCTTGAATTCCTCTATATAAAATGTTATAATCTCTTCTAAATAGGGTTTGCTGAAAAAGTTTCTCCAAAATTTATGCCACTTTCGACCAAGAATTTTCTGACAAATCAATAAGTTTTAGTACATAAAAATTGTTTAAAGTATAATCAAAATTAATGAAAGGCGGTTTGATGAGTTCTCCTGTTCGACTATTAGTAAATAAGGACAAAAAAAGCGACAAAAACTGCCTCAGAAGTTTAGAAAGATTGACAACTAAAAATGTAATAGCAATAGATTTAATGGAGGTTTCAGGGAGTTTTGTCATCACGAGATTTAGGCTAAATCTTCGTTTAGCTTGTCCAAACTTTCCCTCAATAGCATTACGGAAGCATTCATCGGAGTGGGCTTGTTTCTTTTCTTCTTCACTGACATTTTTCGGAGGTCTTCCTAACTTCGGACCACTGATTCTTATCCCTCTTTCCTTACACCAATTTCTGTTTTCCCTAGTTCGATAAATTTTATCTACATGGACGGATTCGGGATAATAGCCAAACGTTTCTTTATACTTTTCTATTTGTTCTTTTAAATGACAAGATTCATTGAAGTTTTCCCAACTTATTTTGTCTAGAAACACATAGTTATCTACACAGCTTACTGAGAGTTTAGCTCCAAACTCTATTGGTTTTCCTGCTTTTCCCCTCACTATTGGACGAATATGCGGTTGAGTTAAACTTACAATTCTTTGAGGAACACTCTGGGTCTTATTCTCCCACATTGACTGTTGTTGTTCATAAACTTTTTTGATAGTCTCTAGACAATTTTTCTGTCTTTTACTCAGATTTTCCAGGGAAGCCCCAGCTTGAATTAAGTCTTCTATATTTCCTAAATTTTTCTTAAGGTATTTTAACTGTTTCCCGATAGCTTTTCTTCTTTCTTGATAAGATACTTTTCGTTTTTTAGCTACTTTTAAGTATTCCTTTCTAGCAATTTTTCTAGAAGTCCTCGGCTTTTTTCTCAATTTTACTCTTAATGGTTTATAAAGATTATCTATTATTCTTTCTGTCTCAATTCTGGCTTGATTTAATATGCCTAAATCCGTTGGGTATTTGATGTCTGCTGGCGCACAAGTCGCATCTAAAATTAGTTTACCTTTATTTTTTATTTTTTCTCCTTTTTCTTGGAGACAATCCTTTTTTTTTACTTCTTTATCACTCTTGTCTATTTCTCTTTTTACTATTTTTTTATTGATTTTGTTTATCAATTCTCCATCAATTCTTTTCCTAAAATGAACTAGCATTGAAGATTCCAGTGGTGGCTCTTGTTGATAACAATTTAAACCTATAAAGTATTGTAGATAGGGATTTTCTCTAATCTGTTCTATAGTTTCTCTATCACTTGTTCCTAATTTTTCCTTAATAATTAATGTCCCTAATGCCATTCTAAATAGTTTGGCTGGCGCGCCTTTTTATGCTGAAAAAAGTTTAGCATATTCTTCCTCAAAATCATCCCAAGGTATCAACTCTGCCATGATTACCCAACGATTATTGGGGGACAATTTGCCCTCGAAAGGTAATTCAAATTTTTCTGGGGGCGGTAAAGGTTGCTCCTCTTTTCGATACATTTGTTCTTGACCAACAACTGGGAGGTGTTTCTACCAATTATAGCGGTTTGTAGCCGACAAAGCTGATCTTTTTTGCGATCGCGAATATGGGTGTAACCTTTTAAAGAATAGGGTTTTGCTTTTATTCAGCAAACCCTAAATAAAGGATTGAGAGACAATTCAACGACTGAGTGAGCTTGTTGGTTACTGGAGAGGGCATCGAGTAATTCTATAATAGTTTCTTTTCTAGCTTTTAGTCCTTGGAAGAGGTTAGACCTCCACACCAGGAATTCCTCGACAGACGTAGCCGTTTCATTTTTGGTCATTTTTAAAATTTATTAGCTTATAAATTAGCGGAATATATACGCTAACATCAAAAGAGGTTGTTTGTTACAGTTAAGGCTAATGTCATCACATTCCGAACTTAAGACCAGTCAAGATGTCCACCTGAGAGCCAAACAAATTAAGAGTCTAATTCGCTCTCTTAAACAGAAAATAAAGAAAATTGAACGGGAAGGGGAAGTAGCACCAGCTAATTGTCATATTATTCGTTATCAGGTTAATCGAAAGGGAACAATCTACTGGTATTATAAACTACAGGCTGCTGAATCAATTTTTCCTATGGCCACTAATAATGAGAAAAAAACCAAATATAAATATTTAGGACGAGCCGGAAGTTCTGCTCATATTGATGCTGTAGAAAAACTCACTAGAAGAAATCTCATTGATGAATTAGAACGAGTCATTCAATCTCTAACTGAAAGCTACTTAGATATCTATATTGGAACCGAAACTGAATGAAGCTATTTAATATTTAAAATCCCCTAAAAAGATGGAAAGAGAGTTTTTAAAATCACCTTAATTCTCTATTTTAGCTCTGGAGATATGTTTAGCGTAAAATTTACGCTAACAATTGTTTTTTATCCAAAGTCCAATTATGAGATTAGTTGAGAGACATGTTATCAAAAAGAATCATCGGTTTTATGCTGAAATTGACCGACTATGTTTCTTATCCAAAAATCTCTACAACTATGCTAATTATTTAGTTCGTCAGTCTTTTATCTTTGAAAACACTTACCGTAACTATCATGACGTTCAGAAAACCCTGCAATCTCAACAGGACTATCAAGCTATGCCAGCTAAAGTTTCTCAACAAGTTTTGATGATACTTGACAGAAACTGGATAAGTTTTAAAGAGTCTAATTTAGCTTACAAAGAAAGCCCATCAAAATTTAAAGCACGTCCTCGTCTTCCTGGATATAAACATAAAATCAAGGGCAGAAATGTGGTGGTTTATACAGCCCAAGCTATCAGAAAAAAACAGCTTAAGCGAGGTATTATTAATCCCAATAAGACGGCAATTTACCTAAAAACCAAGGTAGATACTTCAAAAATCAAACAAGTTCGTCTTGTACCCAGACTTAACCATTATGTCATTGAGGTCATTTATGAAGCAGATAAACAACAATACGAGTTAGAGGAAAATCGCTACGCTAGTATTGATATTGGCTTAAATAATTTAGCTACATTAACTTTCAATCAAGCCGGAATAAAACCGCTCTTGATAAATGGCAAACCGTTAAAATCAATTAATCAATACTATAATAAAGTAAAAAGTGACTTACAATCTCTTTTAGGGGAAAATAAATCAAGTCAGAAACTAAAAAAACTTTGTAATAAAAGAGAATTCAAGATTAATGATTATCTCCACAAAGCATCTCGTTTGATTATTGATACTCTCATTAATCAGAAAATAGGAACTCTGATTATTGGTCACAATACTGACTGGAAACAGAAAATTAACTTAGGGAAAAGAAATAACCAAAATTTTGTCTCTATTCCCTATAATAAGTTCATAGAAATGTTGTCTTATAAAGCAGAAATGGTGGGTATAAAGGTAATTATTACCGAAGAATCTTATACATAAAAAGCTTCATTTCTGGATAATGATCCTGTTCCTGTTTATCAGAAAGGTCAGAAAAATCAAGTAACTTTTTCTGGGAAAAGAGTAAATAGAGGTTTGTATTGCACTGGCAAAAGAAAATTAATCAATGCCGATGTTAACGGTTCGTTGAACATCATGAGAAAAGCAGTCCCAAATGCCTTTGGCCATGGGATAGAGGGTGTTGTAGTTCACCCAGTCAGGGTAATACCTGCAAAATAAGGATATGTCATATTTGACTATATTTTTATGAACTATATTATGCAACCTGTTCTAAATATTGCCCTAAATCTTCGATAATGCGAGTTAATTCTGCTTCTGTGGTCAATCTTATCTTATCATCTCGAACGGTTAATAAGACTTTAGCGGCAAACGGACTAGGATAGATATTCGGATTACAAAAAACTTCTAAAAATACCTCTCCTGTATAGCGATATTCCATCGGTTTTTCTGGTTGTGGCCTCCCTCCACTTCCTGAATTATTGGCCACTGTTTTCAAGCGTTGCATTAATTGATCAATTTCTGATTTAAGGGACATGGCAGCTTGAGCAGAAAAATTAAATCTAACCGATCCTTGTACTAAATTAAGAGTAAGCTGAGTCATGGCTAAACATTATAATAAAACTAAGATCCTTATTATCTCAATCATTGGTTAACCTTGTACGGTTTATGTCAATATTGTGACAAAAGATAATAGTTCTCAAGTGCGTTGAGTGTTGTTAACAATTCTTGATGTTTTAACTTGATATAATGATTAAGTTGGATAAAATAAGGGATAAAAACATGAGTAGCTTTACCATACAAGACTTAGAAACTGTACAATCACAGTATCCTGACTATCAAATAGAATTAATAGAAGGAGACATTGTTATTATGAGTCCCTCCGGTTTAGAATCTGAAGAAGTTGGCACAGAAATCGCCAGATTGTTAGGTAACTGGGTACGTCCCAGAAAGTTAGGCCGAGTGATCGGGTCAAGTGCTGGTTTTATCTTACCTAATTCTGATTTGCGCGCTCCAGATGCTTCTTTTATTAAAGCAGAAAAATTAAAACGCACCACAGAAAATTATGCCGAAGTTGTTCCTGATTTAATCTTTGAAGTAAAATCAAAAAATGATAGCTTAAAAAAGCTTCGAGAAAAAATAGAAGAGTTTTTAAGTTTAGGGACAATGGTAGGGGTTTTAGTTGATCCTAGACAACGTATTATGGAAGTGTATAGTCTGCAAAAAGAGACAATAACCCTTCATGATGGGGACGTTTTTATTGTCCCGGAAATACTCCCAGGTTGGGAGTTTCCTGTAGAAGAAATATGGGCCCCAGAGTTTGATTAATCTGTCTACATGAATACAAACAATATAACAATGAGTAATGATATGTGAGAAGCAACAATATATCAGGAAATAATGGTATTATGTCCCTACGAATGCTTCCTTGTCGGGGTTTAACACTTTGTTTTACCCAGAAACCTGATTGCTATAGTTAGGATATTTTTGTTTAACTGTCATTAGAAAGTGACGAGGAATCTCAACAATTTAAGATTTTTGTAAAGGGAAATTTAACCGTTCCCGTTGTTGTAAATATAAGTTAGCAACTTCTCGCGCTAAATTACGAATACGACCAATATAACGGGTTCTTTCTGCTACTGCAATCACTCCTCTTGCATCTAATAAATTGAAAGAATGAGAACATTTTAAAACATAATCTAAGCCAGGAAAAACTAAACCACGATCAATTAATTGTTTAGCTTCTTGTTCGTATAAAGAAAACAATTTAAACAATAAATCTGCATCAGATGCCTCAAAATTATAGGTGCATTGTTCTACCTCACTTTGTAAGAAAATATCCCCATAATTTATGTTATCATTCCACTGAATTTTAGTGATAGCTTCCACTTCTTGCAGATACATTGCTAAGCGTTCTAAACCATAGGTAATTTCAATAGAAACGGGACGACAATCAATACCACCACATTGCTGAAAGTAAGTAAATTGGGTTATTTCCATTCCATCTAACCATACTTCCCAACCCACACCCCAAGCACCCAAAGTGGGAGATTCCCAGTTATCTTCTACAAAACGGATGTCATGATCTTCTGGTTTAATTCCCAATGCTCTTAAAGAGTCTAGATAAATTTCTTGAATGTCATTAGGCGAAGGTTTAATTAATACCTGATATTGATAATAATGCTGAAATCGGTTAGGATTTTCTCCATAGCGACCATCTGTGGGACGACGACAAGGTTCCACATAAGCCACTGACCAAGGTTCCGGACCGATCGCCCTGAGAAACGTATGGGGATTCATAGTACCCGCCCCTTTTTCCGTATCGTAGGGCTGAACAATTAAACAACTGCGATTGCCCCAAAATTCGTTCAGTTTCGCAATAATTTCCTGAAAATTAATTGACACTTTTCGTCTGACTTCCCTATATTAATCGTTTGCTCTAACAGGCTTTATTATAACAAAAAATATTTGCAATCTAGATTTTTTTAAGAATATTTAACACTAATTGTTGATAAAGCGCAGGGAGTAAAAATAAAGTTTCACCAAAGTTTTAAGATTGAGGAGAGATATTTAAGTTAACCTAAAAAGCATAGGGACTGATTAAACATAGAACTAAATGAAATTTTTTAGTCGATTAAGTATTCAATCAAAACTGATGTTAATGTTACTAGCTGTCAGCATTGCATCTATTTTAGTCATTAGTTACGTTGGTTATACCAGTGGCAAAGAAGTTATCTTAGACAATATACACGGTCAAATTACAGAATTAAGAAACTCTCGAGCAAGACAAGTTCAATCTTACTTTAACTATGTTAAAAACCATGCAATTACTTTAGCAGAAGATCCTACTGTTATTGAGGCTATGAAATCTTTTACCGATAGTTTTAATCAACTGGAAAACGAGGAAGTTACTACCAGTATGACTTCTGAAATTTGGCTATTCTATGAAAAATACTTTATCCCCCGTTTGCAGATAAATGTAGATGGAAATCCCACGATTTCAAGATATTTTCCAGAAGATAAAATTTCTCGTTATTTACAATATTACTATCTGGTTAAAAATCCTTATGATTTGGAAAATAAAAAACTTTTAGACATGGCTAAAGATGGAAGTGAATATAGCAAAATACATCAGAAGTTTAATAGCTTTTTTCGTTCAATAACCAAAAGATTTGATTATAATAATTTATTTTTGGTAGATAGTGAAACAGGAAATATTGTCTACAGTGTACATAAAGACACGGGGTTTGCTACTAGCTTAAAAAGTGGGCATTACTCTAATAGTGGGGCAGCAGATTTATTTGAAACCCTGCAAAATAATCGGGAAAGGGGAGCATTTGATGTCATAGATTTTCGTGCTTTTCGTCCTAGTTACGGTCAACCAGTAGCCTTCATTGGTAGTCCAATATTCCAAAAATCTAATTTAATTGGAATTCTTTTACTTCAATTACCAGTGGATGAAATTAATCGTATTATGACCGGTAATTTTCAATGGAAAAAAGATGGACTAGGAAAAACAGGAGAAACTATTTTAGTGGGTTCAGATTATTTTATGCGCTCTCAATCCCGTTTCTTAGTTGAAAAGCCTGAGCAATATTTTAAAGAACTAGAGAAGCAAAACATATCTGAGAGAACTATTGAAAGAATCAAAGCTAATAATAGCCCTATTTTATTACAAAAAATCACCACGAATTCCATTAAAAAAGCACTTGATGGAGAAGAAGGACTGGATATTTTAGACGATTATCGTGGTGTTCCTTCTTTAGTTGCCTATGCTCCTTTAAAATTAGCTGATAGTTTAGATTGGATGATTTTATCAAAAATTTATGTGAGTGAAGCTTTTGAACCCATACAAATTTTTGGCAAACGAGTCTTAGTAACCAGTGCTATTTTAGTTCCTATCGTAACTATTTTTCCCTAGTTCTTTCCCGTCGTTTAGTAATGCCTATTTATCGCTTAATTTCTGGAGCAAAAAAAATAACATCAGGAGAAACGAATGTTGTTGTAACAGTGCCATCTGATGACGAATTCTATCAGCTTGCTACTGCATTTAATAAGATGGCAAGAACTATTGATGAAGAAAAAGAAGCCCTAGAAGAACAAATTAGACAAAATGATTCCCTCCTCTTAAAAACTTTACCAGCACCCATCGTTAAAAGATTGAAAGAAGGAGAAAAACAAATTGCTGATAAATTTCCTCATGTAACAGTATTATCAGCAAATATTGTCGGATTTGATGAGGAATGTGAGCTTATGAGTGCTGAAAAAGCAGTAGGAATTCTAAACGATATTATTACTGCCTTTGATGATGCAGCCCAACGTCATGATGTAGAAAAAATTAGCACAGTTGGGACTTCTTATTTAGCTGCCAGTGGTTTATTTGTGCCGAGATTAGATCGGGATAAAGCCGTGATAGAATTAGCCCTAGAAATGTTAAGAATTGTACGGGCTTTTAGTCAAGAAAGATACCATTATTTTGAGATTAGGATTGGAATTTACTCTGGTGAAGTGATCGGAGGATTGTTAGGTAAACAAAAATTTATTTATAATTTGATGGAAAATACCGCAAAAATTGCCCGTTTTCTGATGATCGTTAACTCTGTAGAAGGTAAACCTAATTCTATTTTAGTTAGTCAAAACTTGTACGAACCCTTGCAGGAATTTTATCAATTTTCTAAAATGGGGGAGATAGATGTTCCCGGACAGGGCAAGATGGCAGTGTGGTTATTAAGCGATGGTGGCCACAAAAATAAACCATTGTAGGAGCTTAATGCCATTAAGCCCCAGTCATCAACCATTCGCAATTATCCTGTCAATCTGTTACAATTTCGGCACAATAGAAGCACACTCGTCAATTGCTTTAAGCAATCAACACTATTCATATTATTAGTTTGTCTCATGAGAAAACGCGCATTTTGGGTAACTCTTCTGGTTATTTTTTCCCTCTTGTTCAACTGTTTTGCTTGGACTCCCAATGCTGATGCTTTCACAGAAAACCAAAAGCTACTCTTGCAGTCGTGGCGGTTGATTAATCAATCCTATTTAGATGATACCTTCAACCACCAAAACTGGTGGTTATTAAGACAAGATTTGCTGAAACGTTCTTTAGATAATCGTGAAGAAACCTACGATACTATCGAAGAAATGTTAGCAACCCTTGATGAACCTTTTACCCGTTTATTAAGACCCGAACAGTATCATAATTTACAAGTTAGTACCGCAGGGCAGTTGTCAGGTGTGGGCTTACAAATTAATATCAATCCCGATACAGGGAACCTAGAAGTTGTCTCTCCCATCGAAGGATCTCCCGCTGACGCAGCCGGAATTAAAGCCCGCGATCGCATTTTAAAAATCGATGATGTGGATACCACCACATTAACCTTAGACGAAGCAGCCACCAGAATGCGTGGTCCTAGAGGTACTAAGGTATATTTAACCATATTACCTCATAAAGAAACCTCTGATATTCGTGAAGTAGAAATCACCCGTAACCGCATTTCTTTGAGTCCGGTTACTGCTAGTTTAAATCAGCCCACTCCCAACCTTCCCATTGGTTATATTCGTCTAAATCAATTCAGTGCTAATGCTGCTGAGGAAATGGCAAACGCTATCAATAACCTCGAAAAAGAAGGAGCCGAAGGTTACATTTTAGACCTCAGAAATAACCCTGGTGGACTATTGCAAGCAGGTATCGAAATTGCCCGTCTATGGATGGATCAAGGTACCATTGTTTACACAGTCAATCGTCAAGGGGTGCAAGATAGTTTTAGCGCATTAGGAACCGCCTTAACCGATGATCCCTTAGTCTTATTAGTTAATCAAGGAACTGCCAGTGCTAGTGAAATTTTAGCCGGTGCTTTAAAAGATAATCGCAGGGCGACATTAGTAGGGGAAAAAACCTTTGGTAAAGGATTAATTCAATCCTTATTTGAGTTACCTGATGGTGCTGGTTTAGCCGTTACCGTTGCTAAGTACGAAACCCCTAATCATAACGACATCCATAAATTAGGAATTGAACCGGATAAAGTGGTTAATCAAGAGCCTATTTCCTATAGGCAAATTGCTACAAAAGATGACGTACAATATGAGGCTGCTGTTGAACTTTTAACAGGAAACTCTGTATTAGCTAATGCAGGTTAACTTCCCTCATAAATGAACAGTTACCAGTAAAATATTATTTATTGGTAACTATTCTTAATCAAGCTTTGAGTTACTATTAACTGTTTAAATTTATTCAGAGAATATGAAAATTGCAACTTGGAATGTCAATTCAATTCGTACCAGACAACCTCATGTTATTGACTGGTTAACTAATAATTCTATTGATGTTCTCTGTTTACAAGAAACAAAAGTAATCGATAAAGACTTTCCTAGACAACCCTTTGAAGAATTGGGTTATCACACTTATATTTATGGACAAAAAGCTTATAATGGTGTCGCTATTTTTAGCCGTCAACCAATGACAGATATTATTACAGGATTTACTGATATTGTTGGAGAAGAAAAAGCCCAATCTTTTGACGAACAAAAACGAATTATATCAGGGGTGATTGATGATATTCGTATTATTAATGTATACGTTCCCAATGGAGCCTCCTTGGGGAGTGAAAAATATGAATATAAGTTACAATGGTTTCAAGTTTTAAAAGCTTATTTGGATGATTTAATCTTAAAAGAAGCTCGTGAAGTGTGTATTTGTGGTGATTTTAATATTGCTTTAGACGATAAAGATATTTACAATTCTAAGGGTAAAGAAAAACATATTATGTCTTCTCCTGTAGAACGAGAAACCTTACAAAATATATTGACAATTGGGTTAAAAGATGCTTTTAGAAAATTCACAACAGAAGGGGGGCATTTTAGTTGGTGGGACTATCGATCGGGGGGATTTCAACGTAATAGAGGTTGGCGCATTGATCATCTTTATCTTACCCATAAATTGTATGAAAAAGCAATTAATTGTACAATTGATATAGAACCAAGAAAACAAGAAAAACCCAGCGATCATACCCCAGTTATTCTGGAAATATAACCTAAATTTACTAGCAAAAATATGAACAAAAAACGTCCCATCGCTGTTGATTTATTCGCCGGGGTTGGGGGAATGACATTAGGGTTTGAACAAGCTGGTTTCGATGTTTTAGCCTCGGTGGAAATTGATCCCATTCACTGCAGTATTCACCGTTATAATTTTCCCTTCTGGACAACTATTTGTGCTTCAGTAACCTCAATAAAAGCTAGTGAGATTAGAGAGTTATCAACTATTAAAAATAAACCCATTGACGTTGTATTTGGGGGTCCTCCTTGTCAGGGTTTTTCTTTAATGGGTAAACGAAGTTTAGAGGATGATCGTAATACTTTGGTTAAACATTTTATTCGCTTAGTTTTGGAGTTACAACCGAACTATTTCGTCATAGAAAATGTACCAGGTATGGTGATTGGCAAACAGCAAATGTTTTTAGAAGAAATATTTGCTGAATTTGCTCAAAATAACTATCAAGTAAAACCAGACTATAAAATTTTAAATTCTGCTAATTATGGGGTTCCTCAACTAAGAGAAAGACTATTTTTACTGGGAAGTAAAAAAGGATTAAATTTACCTAATTACCCTAGTTTTATTACTGATTACACCCACATAAATGACTCAAATTTACCTTCAACTCCAACGGTAAAAGAAGCAATTCAAGACTTACCAGAAGTTAATCAATATCCAGAATTAAACCGACGAGACTGGGTAATTACTGATTATGGAAAACCGAGTAATTATATTAAAAATCTTAGAATTGTGTCTAATGCAATTGATGATTATTCATACCCAAGACACTATAATAAAAAACTTTTAACCTCTAGTTTAAGAACCAAACATCAACAAAAATCTATAGAGAGATTTAAGGAAACTCATCAAGGAAAAATTGAACCCATTAGTCGCTTTTTCAGGTTGCATCCTGATGGTTTTTGTAATACCTTAAGAGCAGGGACACCGATTAATCGTGGGGCCCATACTTCCCCTCGTCCCATTCATCCTTTTACCCCTAGATGTATCACTGTCAGAGAAGCAGCAAGACTACATTCATACCCTGATTGGTTTCGATTTCATGTCACAAAATGGCATGGTTTTCGACAAATTGGTAATTCAGTTCCTCCCTTATTAGCAAAAGCGGTTGCTCAAGAAATTCTTAAAGTTATTGAGATTTCACCCGTTAAACCAATGACTATATATCAATTAGAAAGGGAAGAATTATTAAGCTTTAATATGACTCAAGCAGCTAAATATTATAATGTAAGCCCCGATGTTATTGGGAAGAGAATTAGAAAAGAAGATACTAGAAAAAATAAGGAAACAATCGGCAGTTTTATTTAGTTAGTGAAAGTTAATCTAAGTTGATAGCATTGCCTCTTAATTTTTTCGGAGAGAATGATTTTTTAGGTGATTATGATTAATGTAAAGATACTTGTCTTTAATTAACTTTGTCTGGTATTATATGGATGATAAATGAACGTAGACAAAATTGATATTCCTTATTATATGGGATCAGGAGGATTGTTCATCCCTTAAAAAATGTATATTATGAGTCCATAATTTATAGAAGATACATAAATATGAAAAAAGAAAAAGCCCTTGAACTTCTTGTCCAAAATAAAGCTCTACTTCGAGAAAAATATGGAGTTAAAGAAAGTGCTCTCTTCGGTTCCACTGCTAGGGATACTGCTACTCAAACAAGCGATATTGATATATTAATTAGTTTTGCAGAAAAAGCTGACTCAAAAAAATACTTTGGCGTATTGTTTTATCTTGAAAACCTCTTTCAATGTCCTATTGACTTGATTACAGAAAATGCCTTACGTCCCGAACTAAAACCCTATATTGACGCAGAAAAAATCTATGTCTAGCAATACACCAAAAAGAGAATGGCGATTGTACGTTGATGACATGATTCTTTTTGCCGAGAAAGTTCAGCGATATACGCAAAATCTTGACCAAGTAACCTTTATCAATAGTGAACCTTACTATTATGATGTTTTTGTGGGTAAGAATTTTTTAGTTAATTAATGTAAAAACCGCTTGCTTTTGGTTGACTTGACATGGTATTATATACAAGGTGGAAAAGGTGTGCGCTTATAACCACCTTATAATGGTTAAAAAAGTGCCATCTAGAAACAGTCTTTAACAACCAAAAAATAGAAGCATTTGAGAACAATATTTTGGCTCAAAACCCTAGTGAAGCGAGTTTTCTTGTACTAAAAGAAGGGTTTAATGGTATTAAACCCCCACAGTATTATGATGATTTTTTAGGTAAGAATTTTTCAGTGGTCATTTTAATCACAATATAAAGAATAGGGACCACAAATAAACTCAAGAAAGAAGCGACTAACATTCCCCCAAACACTGCTGTACCCAAAGACTGACGACTCCCCGAACCTGCACCGGTTGCTACTACTAAAGGAAATATCCCCAGTAATGTAGAAACTGCGGTCATTAAAATTGGTCTTAACCTTTCTTGTGATGCTTCTATAGCTGCTTTAACTAAAGGTAAACCCTCATCCCGTAACTGGTTAGCAAACTCTACAATCAAAATAGCATTTTTGCTGGCTAAACCGATCAACATTACTAACCCTATCTGACAATAAACATCGTTAGCAAACCCTCTTAATAATTGTGCAGATAATGCTCCTAAAATAGCCAAAGGAACCGCCAAAATAATAATTAAGGGGTCGATGTAATTTTCGTATTGTGCAGCCAATACTAAGAAGACAAACAGTAACCCCAAACCAAAAATAATCGGTGCTAAACCTGCTGAATTTAGTTCTTCTAAGGAAGTGCCGGACCATTCGTAACCAAAACCTGGGGGAAGCAACTGTTTAGAGAGAGTTTCCATCGTTTCTATGACAGTACCGGAACCCACCCCCGGCGCAGGGCTACCATTAACTTCCACAGAACGGTATAAATTATAGTGGTTAATGGTTTGGGCGCCAGTAGTAGCAGTCAAGCTAACGAGGTTAGATAAGGGAACCATTTGATCGGTTTGCGATCGCACATATAACTTATTGATATCTTGGGGGTTAGAGCGAAACTGTTTATCCGCTTGTACATAAACCCGATAGGTACGCTGTTGTAGGGTAAAATCATTGACATAACGAGAACCTAAAGCGGTTTGTAGGGTGCTAAAAATATCGTCGATGGAGACTTGTAACGCTTGGGCCTTATTACGGTTCACCTCGATGATATATTGAGGGGTATTAGCGGAAAAGCGACTAAATGCCCGACCAATAGCAGGGTTTTGGTTAGCTGCACCCACTAACGGCTCCATAACCTCTACTAACTTGTTAATATCCTCGTTGCCCTGTTGATCTTGCAGTTGATAAACAAAACCACCAAAACTCCCTAAACCTCGAATAGAAGGGGGGTTAACGGGAAAAATATTAGCTTCTGGTATTTGACTAAACTTACCCCATAGTTTACCGATGATTGCTTGTGCGGAATGTTGGGGGCCCCGACGCTCTTTGAAGGGTTTCAGGGGGCTAAAAATCACCCCTTGACTGGCACTACTCCCCCCAAAAGCGAACCCTCCCACAGCAAAGGTTGCTCTCACGTCTGGCTCTTCTAAAATAGCGTTTTCTACCTGTCTCATCACCTTGCTAGTGTATTGTAAGGAAACCCCTTGAGGAGCTTGAATAATAGTGATGAAATAGCCTTGATCTTCTTCTGGGGTAAAAGCGGTGGGAACTAAGTTATATAACCAGACTGTGACTAATAATAGGGCCACGAAGACACCGACAACTGCTAAGCGCAGGTTAGCTAGGGTATGGAGCGATCGCTGATATTGTCTTCCTAACCAGTCCAAAAGGTGATTAAATTGGTTGAAAATTGTTCCTAAAATTCCAGGTAACTTTTGTCCCTTCTCTAAAAGTAAAGCGCATAAAGAAGGAGTTAAAGTTAAGGCTAAAAAGGTAGAAATAACAATAGAAAAAGCAATAGTTAAGGCAAACTGTCGGTATAAAGCCCCGGTAGTTCCCGGAAAAAATGCCACTGGAACAAACACCGCCATTAACACCAATGAAGTAGCCACAACTGCTGATGATAATTCCCCCATAGCTTTACTAGCAGCAGCTTGGGGAGACATATCATTATCTTCGATATAACGGTTAATTTGTTCAACGACAATGATGGCATCATCCACCACCATTCCGGTAGCTAGGGTTAAACCAAATAGAGTTAAACTATTAATTGAAAAATCGAATACTTTAATAAAAGCAAAGGTTCCAATCAGGGCTAAAGGAATAGTTAAAGCCGGAATTAAAGTAGTTCTCCAATTTTGTAAAAAGATTAAAATAACCACAATAACTAAGCCCACGGCGACGAGCAAAGTTTTCACTACTTCCGATAAAGATTCCTCTACAAATTCAGTAGTATCAAAAGCAACAATATATTTTAAACCAGGGGGAAAAAATACCGACAATCTCTCCATTTCTGCCTTAACTTTTTTGGCAACTTCTAAGGCATTTGATCCCGTTCTTTGATAAATACCCATTCCCACTGCTTCTTGTCCCCGAAACCGTAGAAAAGTGTTATAGTCTTGCGCCCCTAACTCTGCCCTACCAACATCTTTGAAGTAAACTAAACCGCCATTTTCATCAGTTTTTAATAATAAATTCTCAAAATCTTTAGGATCTTTTAATTGACTAATTGCCCGTAAATCGAACTGAAATTGTTGTCCTTCGGGGGCGGGTTCTGCGCCTATTTTTCCGGCTCCTACCTGTAAATTTTGTTCTGACAAAGCATTAACAACATCTTGGGTAGTTAAGCCTCTACTTGCTAACTTATTGGGGTCTAACCAGAGACGCATTGCATAACGACGTTCTCCAAAAATGCGGACATTTCCCACGCCATCAAGACGTTTGATAGCATCTAATAAATATTGATCTGTATAGTTACTTAAAAAGACAGGATCATAACGATCATCATCACTAAATAAACCAATTCCCAACAGTAAATTATCCCCTTGTCTTCTTACTTGAACCCCAGTTCTTTGTACTACATCTGGCAACTGTGATTGCACCACAGAAACTTGATTTTGCACGTCAACGGCAGCTAAATCAGGGTTTCTCGAAGAGTCGAAAGTAACGGTAATGCTGCTGGTTCCACTATTACTACTGCTAGAACTAATATATCTTAGTCCTTCAATTCCATTAATTTGTCGTTCTAAAACATTGGTAACAGCATTTTCTACAACTTCAGCACTAGCCCCATCATAGGTAGATTGAACTTGAACCCTGGTGGGACTAATTTCAGGAAATCTATCCAGAGGTAGATTAAATAAACTAACTAATCCTACTAATAAAATTAGAAAAGAGCAAACAGAAGAAAAAACTGGACGTTTAATAAAAAAGTCAACAAAATTCATTACTTAAACCTTCTAATAATTGATAAATTCTATGGAAATTAATAATATTAAGTAACTATGGAGTTTTGACTTCTGCAATAGGCGCACCGTCTCTTACTTGTAGAATACCAGCAGTAACAATTTTTTCACCTGGTTTTAAGCCACTAATGACCTGATAGTTATTGTCTTGAATTTCTCCTAATTCAACTTGTCTCTGTTCTGCAATAAAAGGGGCTGCTTCTTCTTCTTGTGAATCATTGGGTTTAGCTACAAAAACAAAAGTTTGTCCTCCTAATCGAGATATAGCAGTGGTAGGAATTAATAACCCTGGTTGCTGTCGCCAGATGATTCTCGCTTGAGTAAATTGACGGTTTAATAAGGTTCTATTATCCCCTTGAAAGTCTGCTTTAGCTAACACTAATTGAGAGTCAGCAGTCACGTCAGGAGAGATAAAACTAATGTTCCCCCTGGCCAGGGTTGCACCTTGCTTATCCATAATTTCTACAGGTAAACCCAAACGTAAACGGGGGGCATCTTCCAAAGGGACGGATAAATTGAGTTCGAGGAGGTTATTAGCGGTTAAACTGGTCAAAGTATCTCCTTGATCCACAAAATCCCCTGCATCTACGGGAATATCTCCCACAACACCAGAAATAGGGGCAACAATGCGAGTTTTACCCACATTAACCTCTGCCCGACGCACTTGAGCAAGGGACTCTGCTACATCGGCCTTAGCTTGAGCAATCACTTCTTGACGCGGGCCTGTTTCTAACCTACGCAAGTTTTGTGCTTCTCGATCAACTACCGCTTGTAACTCATCTATATCGATGAGACGACGTGTTTCCAGTTGAGATAAACGGCGTTGGGCCTGTTCGAGTTCGGCGATCGCACTACGGGATTCTGTCACGAATTCTTGATATTCGTCGGCAGAAATAGCTCCTTGCTCCTGCAAACCTTCATAACGCCCAACCCGTTGCTCTGCCAACTCGGCACGGGCCTCGGCAGCCTTAACTTGGGCCTTAGCTTGGGCAATTTCTTCGAGACTACTCCCGGTTTGAGCGTTGCGTAAACGGGCCTTAGCCTCCCGTAAACGGGCTTTAGCTTCTTCGATATCTTCTATACGGTTGCCCGCCTCTCGTTCCGCTAAACGGGCTTGAGCGTTGGCTAGTTGGGCCTGAGCTTCTAATAATTCCGTCTGCCAATCGCTATTATCCAACTCCATAATTAATTGGCCTTTGGAGATGCGATCGCCTTCTTGGACTAAAATTCGATTGATACGGCCTGTAATTTCCGGCTTGAGGATAACGGCAGAGTCAGCTTCTAAGGTTCCTACCACATCCGAGACACTTTTAACTACTCCGGTGGTGATTGTTGCTAATTTTACCGAAGTCGGAGGGGTTTTTTGCGCAAAAGCCCCCAAAGATGTGTTATTGTTCTGTTGGCTTAACCACCAAGTCACCCCTGAGCCAGTTCCTATTAGGACGACTAGGATGCCGATAACAATGGGCCAACGTTTCCTTCGGGGCGGTAATGGTTCCAGTAGAGACATTTCTTTCAATTCCTGATTAGATGGTGAGGCACTAGAAGGGGGTCGATGGTTATCAAACATGAGTCCTGTCTCTAATTGTCTCTTTTTTCATAGTCTGTTGTCTTTACATTCCTTAATATAACAGTTATGAAATTATGATTGACCCCGAAAGTTAACGAAGTCAGAAGTCAGAAGTCAGAAGTCAGAAGTTGTTTTTGAAACAGAGATTTATGCTCCGCTTCAAAAACTATGCGCCTTAAAAGGCGGGGTTTTAGACCCAACTATTTTCGATAAGTTCTTTTGTTCTTGAGTTGACCTGTCACTTAGATTCCCTATTACCTATAATATGGATTAAGTATTAACCTTTAATATCAATGGCTAAAACAACCACTAAAGTCCCAGTTTCTGTCCTCATTCCCGCTTTGAATAAAGATTTCTCAAAAAAATCTGGATTCGACTACCGTTTAAACCTTTACTAAGATTTGTTTTATTTTATTTTATTCGCTTAGGATTTTTAGACGGCCATGCTGGATACACTTATGCACGTTTATTGAGTCAATATGAATATCAAATTGGAGTAAAACTTTATGAATTACGACAATTTGGAGGACAACTAAATGTTAATACAAACGACCTAAATGATGATTCTAAAACTTCTTCAGAACCCATACAGGTAAAATTGTAAATGGAAATAGAACCAAATGGTGTCCCAATTGTCGATAATAATCCTTGGGTAGATTTACGTGAATATGATCAGTCTTGGTACGATCGTGGTCGCCCTGGATGGTATGTATTATTATGGTGGTTAATACAATCCATTGCTTTTCCCTTAAGTTTACACAATGCTAATGGCTTTCGTTGTTGGTTATTACGTCGTTTTGGGGCTAAGATCGGGAAACAAGTAATTATTCGTCCTACTGCCCGTTTTACCTACCCTTGGAAAGTTGAGATTGGGGACTATAGTTGGGTTGGAGATGATGTGGTTTTTTATAGTTTAGAAATCATAAAAATTGGTTCTCAAAGTGTAATTTCTCAGAAGAGTTATTTGTGTACAGGAAGCCATGATTTTCGAGATCCAACGTTTAATTTAATCGTTAAACCGATCCCCATTGGTAACGGTGTTTGGGTAGCTACAGACTGCTTTATTGCCCCGGGGGTTAAAATTGCTTCAAATGCCGTTATTGGTGCTAGAAGTAGTGTTTTTAAGCATATTCCTGCTGCTATGGTAGCCTGGGGAAGTCCTTGTAAACCTCATTATTTAAGGAAAATGAATAGTGAGGGGAGTTCGGAGTTCGGAGTTCGGAGTTCGGAGTTCGGAGTTATGATTTTTACCAGTTTGTGTAGATTAACATTGTTTAAGGGATCCTAAATTTATGACAATTTTATCAATAATTTGTCTTAATTGTGAGGATTTTAAGTCAGATTTATTGACAAGAATACTAAAAGCTAGGGGAGCATAATTTGGAGAATTTATATAACCAGATAAGGAAGAAGTACCTGATAATGTTCCTGTTTTAGCTTGTACTTTTCCTTCAATGATTGTCTTTTTAAAACGATTTGTTATGGTTCCATTGACACCACCAATGGGGAGAGAATCACGATAATTTATCCCTTCTGGAGTTTCTGCCATTAGGGTTAGTAAATTGACTAATGTTTCTGGGGTAACTAAATTATGACGAGATAATCCTGAACCGTCTTTTAAGTGATATGAATTAGTATCTAATCCTAATTCAGTAAGAATTTCTTTTAGGTTATCAAGAGAACTATTTTCTGGTGTACCATTGACTAAAAGATTTAGTAAGCTTTCTGCATATAAGTTATTACTGTCTTGGTTTGTTTTCGTAATAATTTCTTGCAAAGGGTCTGAATTAATTTCAATTATCTTCACTAAGTTTTCTGTTGCACTATCTCCATAAACCACCTGAGACTTAATAATATTTATTCCTTCTTTTTCTAAGTAAAATTGCACTGAGTTTAAAAAATATTCTCCTGGGTTAACCACTGTCATTCCCAAAATTCTAGGATCAGAATTAATTGCTAAACTCCCTGTAATTGTTAACAATGGTTTTGCAAAGTTTCTATTAATTGAAACAGAATAAGAGCTATCTTCTTCCCCTGTTACAGTTTTATTATCAATAATCCATTGATTTGCAGCAATAGAATCAGACCAATCCATTGCTAATTTTTCTCCTATTTCTTGAGTATTTAAGGTTAAAATAACAGTATTTTTATTAAGAATTAACTTGTTAACTGCTGGTGCATAATAAAATTGTATATCTTCCCATTCCCAAGTAGGATTAATAGATGGTTTTTCTAGAGGACTATCTTGAACAATTAAATTATCAATACTATTAATTCCTCTTGCCTTTAATTCTTTAGCTAATGTTTCTAACTGTTTACTATTAAAAGTTGGATCACCTTGTCCTACTATTTTTAAAACACTTAGATTAGGATAGGAACCAGAAACGTAAACAGGAGTTTTAATTTGATAATTAGCTCCAAACTTAATTAATGTCGCTGCTGTTGTTAGTAATTTAACGTTAGAAGCAGGGATAAAATATTTCTGGGAATTTAACTCATATAATGTGGTTTGATTATCTAAAGTTTTAACTAATATTCCCCAATGCGATCGCTTTAATTCTTCTTGGTCTAAGATAGTATCTATTTTACTTTTTAAATCAGCTTGACAAACTGATATATCTTCTTTATTAAGAGTAGAACTAATTTCCTTAGCTTGCAAAGGGATAGAAAACATAAAGATAAAGGAAAGAATAAACCAACCTATTCTAACCCCTCTTAACCTTAGATAATAAAGATTCATTAGCTCCTCTTAAGATTTTCAACTTAGTTTATATATAGCAATCAGTAATGATTTATGAGATTATCGAGATCCCCCCTTTAGTTCCCCATATTCTTAATTTATCTCCAATCACTCCAATCATCATTGAAAATAGAAGTATTGGGGAAAGTAGTCGGATTGTTATTAGCATCTAATTTTTGACGTAATTCTTGTAACTTTTTCGAGCGAAAAATAGGTTCTTCTACTAACTGATAGGGTAAAATTTGTCGATCAATAGCAAAAGCAGCAGTAGTTCCGGCCGCAGCACCAGATGACCATTCAAAGGAGTGTACCCGATAAGCAGCAGCAGCAATATGACTAACAGCGATACTCTTACCCGTCACCAGCAAATTATCGATGTTTTGGGGAATCATCGACCTTAGAGGCACTTGGAAAGGATAAGCTTGACCTTGACCCTCTCTTTCCCCTTTACGCTCCGTGTTACCTGGTTTTTCCGCCGGATATTCCGTCATACAGGGATGAAAATCAATAGCATAATGACCAATACCCACAGAGTCAGGGTAAATAGTCGATCGCTCACGTCGGGTAACTTGTTCTGGGGAAGCATCCCCACGGAGAACCTTAAACCCTTCTAACCCGGCTAAAGCAGCGTGTAAACGACGATAGGTACTAGGAGAAAGGTTTTGTTTATAAAAATCATCTTGATAGTTACGACGAGAAATATCGATTTCGTTGATCATAAATCCATTTTCATAAAGAAAAGACTCACGACCAATAATGCGCCTTGCTTCACGCATATAAGGGTATTTAGATAACCCGTGAACCGTTCCCATAGGAGACTCTAACCCCTTCATATAAACATGATAGGGATCGGGGGTTTTGACCCCATCTCCTAACTGGGAGTCCGTAGTTCCTACCACTAACCAATAGAAATAACCGATAGAATGTTCTTCCCCTTTTCGTAGGGTTTCTGTGCGTAAACCACCCATCCACTGTCCGGGATCTAGTTGCCCCATTTCTTCTAGTTGTCGACGACTATAGATGAGGTTATCTCGAGAGGTTCCCGGGCGATAATCATTACCCCAAGTCCAGTTTTGCATAGAAATATCCCCAGGAGTCGGTGTGGTAAAACCGATCCCTCCAAACTCGCTTTGTTCCCCCTGTTGAGGACTCCAAATACGTCGGTAAGTATAGACTAAATCAAAATCCGCTAACCTCTCCAACTCGTAGCTATAATAAGGGGCGTATTGAGCATAAAAATCCGGTATATCGTATTCTTGGGGATCTTCGGTAGTTTCCATAGCAAAGGTATAAGTAAACCCTTGAGTACAATAGGGATCACCACTGACACTAGCGGAAGAGGGTTCTAGATAAGAACGGGGATCGATACCTAAACGGTAGGGAACATCAGCTAGACCTACTATTTCCCCTGTTTCTGTGGCTTCGATCACATACCAGTCTGCTGGTACCCCTTGATCGTGGGGCTTAGGAATAAACTTAATAATAGTCTTGTCAAATAACTTAGAATCTTCGTAGGTATAAGCATCCTCGATGGTTTGGGAGAGGGGATAAGTATTTAAAGGGGGTGCGCCCTCTTTGGGGGTGTGTTGAATAGCGATCGCACTCATGATCTGTTTTCCCTTTCCCCCGTTAGGATTTCTTTCGATGCTTAAATCTTTAACCACAGTGGAAGGGAACCAGTTAAGTTGTCCGCCGCCTTTTCTGGCTGCATCATCCAACATTCCCTTGAGGATTTTATGACCATCTTCCGGGAGAAAACAAGAATAACTTACCCAACAGTCTCCAGGGTTGAGTTCCCCGTAATAGTCTTCGATGCGTTCTCGTAACTCTAGATAACCCCGTGGATAGATCAACTCCGCTCGCTGGGTTGGACGTTCATCTAAAGCAGAGGTTCCCTGAGAAGAAAGTTGTCCCCCAACCCAGTCGGTTATCTCCGTCATACAGACAGTTTTTCCTGCTAATAACCCCTCATAAGCGCCTCCGGTTCCTGCCAGTCCACCACCGACTATTAATAATTCACATTCTACCGTTTTATCGGGGTTACGAGGTGGTGTAGCAAGGGTTAAGGGAGTCATCCCTTGCAACATTACTAAAGTCAAAGGAAGAGAAGCAAAATAGGGACGGATACGATTAAGCATAGTTGATGAGGAGAGGTTATCTAAATTATTATGTAGGTCTCTTTTTGCTTATAGAATGAGTTGACTTATGGGGGGTTCCCTAATCTTTGCCAATGATTTCTATATGTTACGAGACATTAAAAAGACCTATAGAGAGAATATGGGAACCTTATCCTTCAAAAGTATTACTGGAGAGCAAAAAACCATCTAATAATCCCTCCCTTTTCTTAGGTTTTACTATGATCTCCACAACCTAACCGAATAGAAGTATGATAGTGTGTATTGTTTTAACACTCACGTCATTTTATAGACATCAATCACTATGGATATTTTAGCTCTCGGTTGGGTTAGCGTATTAGCTTTATTCACTTGGTCTATCGCTATGGTCGTTTGGGGACGTAACGGTTTCTAGCACTGTGGAAACATCATCTCTTCTCAATGTACTCTTTCTCACTGCTTTAGTATTACTCGTTTTGGTCAGTGGGGGGATACTCTATTTAACAACCATAGAATGGCGCGATCGTCGTCGCCAAAACCGAGATAAAAAAAGCGGACGCTAAACCCTGGAGAGGACAATCTTTGTCCTCTCTCATTTTTTTAGTAGTTACTGTAATTTCACCCAAATGGGTGAGCAATAACCCTTAAGATGGATGAAGCCATGACCCAAAGTTAAGGAGTATCCTAGTACCCGTAAGGTATATGAATACTAATTCCTTTCAGGAGTGTGACACCATGTCTATCAAAAAAATAACCTTTGACACCGTTGTTATTCTTGCTTTCTTGATTGGGACAGGTTTACTTTTTGACTATATCTTAGAAACTCCTTTGTCCAATCCTCTTGTGGGTGATGGTGTTACTACAGAAGAAGAAGCTTAATTCCTGTCAGGAACTCATGATTAAAAAGGACAAATCACTTCAGATAAACCTATTTAATTCACCCAACTAGATGAAGACTTGAACGAGGAAATGATGGGATATTAATAACAGCAAGAAACAAGTTTTCCCTACATTGAGATTTCCTCCTCAGATGTACCAGATGACCTCCTCCACCCTACAAATAGGGTGGTTTTTATTTGGGATGGAATCAGCCATCAAGATAGAAAAGAAAAGTCAGAAAAACAAAAAGAACAGCCTAACCAATGCTCAAAACTACTGAGAATTAATTGGGTTCTGTGGATAACCGTTTCTTGTTGCCAAGGAGCATCATTCATCATTTTAATGAACATTAAAGCACAAATAACCATCCAAGAAATACTTCCTCTACTCAAATAATGTAAAGTAATGTAAAGAGCAGTCATAATGAAATAACCGATGCAAAGCAATCAATTATCCGTGAGAAACATTCAACTCCCTAACTTGGGTATTGGTACCTGGGCTTGGGGAGACAGTTTATTTTGGGGTTACGGGTCCAACTATGGGGAAACAGAGGTACAAGCAGCCTTTGATGCAGCCGTGGCAGCAGGTGCCACCTTTTTTGATACTGCAGAGGTTTATGGGTTAGGAGAGTCAGAAAAACTGATCGGTAAATTTCTCAAACAAACCAGCCAACCCGTACAAATAGCCACCAAATATTTTCCCTTACCCTGGCGTTTTAATCGGGATGCAGTAGCCGAGGCATTAACCGCTAGTTTAGATAGATTAGACGTTGAACAAGTGGCTTTATATCAAGTGCATATGCCTTTTGACTTTTTCATGGGGCAAGAAACCTTAATGACAGCCTTGGCTACAGAAGTTAAAAAAGGCCGTATTCTTACCGTTGGGGTCAGTAATTATTCCGCTAAACAAATGCAGCAAGCTTATGATTATTTAGCCACTTATGATGTTCCTTTAGCGGTGAACCAAGTACGTTATTCTTTGTTAACTCGAACTATTGAAAAGAATGGTATTCTAGACAAAGCCCGTGAATTGGGAGTAACAATTTTAGCTTATAGTCCTTTAGATCAAGGATTATTAACAGGAAAATATACTCCAGAAAAACAAGAACAAGTTACAGGTGCCAGAAAAATAGATCCTAAATTCTCTGCGTCTGGATTAAAAAAAATTGAACCGATTCTTAATCAACTAACAGCACTGGGAGAAAAATACGACAAAACTCCTGCTCAAATTGCTTTAAACTGGTTAATTGCCCAAGGTGATGTAATTCCTATTCCTGGGGCAAAAAATGCCAAGCAAGCACAAGAAAATGCAGGGGCAATGGGTTGGTTACTCAGTAATGAAGATGTTAAACAACTGAGTTTATTAAGCGGTCAATAATTATGAAAACTTTGAACTTATTTTTGGGTTTATGTGTTCTATTGTCAAGGGTAAAAGTAAATTAGCTTAAGCTAAGAAAAAATAGAACAATTAGTTCATTAGATTAACCCCTCAGCTATGAGTAGTCTGGGGGATTTTTACAGAAGCATTGAATTCAATAAATCCCATTGGGTTTGTTCTGATTTTCTATTTCTGAGATAACTGATAAACTTTTAGCGATCGCAAACGATTAATAGCAGCGGCTAATTCAAAGCGACGAAATATAACTAAGTCTCCTTGGGGAAAATGACTTAAAATATCCAACCCTTTACTATCAATATCCTCCATCACTTGATCTAAAATATCAGGTAAGCTTGTTTGCTCATTCATATAATATTGTTTGGCGTAAATTATAGCAGCAGAAATTGACCTTAACTGCCCTGGTTCAATTAATTGTTCAACAGAGGTTAAATCAATGTCTTCTGTTCCAAAAACTACTTGATCTACGTCTCTCACTTTAACTTTAACGTCCCGTCTTCCTCGACTGGGATCAATACTTTGGGCTAAGGGTATTCTGGGGGTTATATTACCGAAATTATTGCCCCCTTCTATCATACGCTCATTGGGGTTTTCTTGTGCAATTTTTTGGGCTTTTTCTGTAACATTATAGGGTTCAAAGTTATCCATAGCAATTACTTGATCTGCTACATCAAAATAGTCTCCACTTCCTCCCATTACTAAGATAGTTGATACACCATAGTCTATATATAATTGTTTAATTTTATCGATAAATGGGGTGATGGGTTCTTTATTTTTTGCTATTAATTGTTGCATCCTGCGATCGCGGATCATAAAGTTATTTGCTGCGGTATCTTCATCCACTAATAATACTTTACTTCCTGCTTCTAATGCTTCGATAATATTGGCTGCTTGAGAGGTACTTCCACTTGCATTGGTGGTGGTAAAATCATTAGTTGAGCGTTGTTGTGGTAATTGATTAATAAAGGGAGAAATATCAACCCCTACAATACTTCTACCATCTTCTGCCCTAATTTTTACCGCTGATGGATCACTAATTACAAATTCTCTACCATCCCCAGGAATATGATTGTAAATACCTAATTCTATTGCTTTTAATAAGGTCGATTTTCCGTGATAACCTCCCCCAACAATTAAGGTAATTCCTTGGGTAATACCTAAACCTTTGATTAACCCTTGATTGGGTGTTTCAAAAGCAATTTCTAATGATTCTGGGGACTTAAAAGGGATAGCATCTGTTTCCAGGGGACGAGGATCAATACCACTTTTTCGGGGTAAAATAGACCCATTAGCTATAAAAGTAACTAAGTTATTTTTTGATAATTGCTGACGGATAAAATCTGCATCTTCTGCTGTCTCAACTTGTGTTTTAATCCCCTGAGAATCTAAAGCTTGATATAGTAATGTTTGTTCAACAATATCGGGTACATCTTCACATAACATTTGTGCTGCTTGATGACCTAAAATAGTCCTTCCCCTTGCAGGAAGTCCCACCGAAAAACGTATTTCTATATCATTTTTATTAATATTTGCTGCTGTTCTTTTTAAGATTTCTTGACCAATTTTTATAATAGTAATTTTTCCGCTTTTTCCTGTTCCTCTGTGACGACTTATTTGTTGACAAGCTTGACTAAATTGACGAATTAAATAGTCTTCTAAAGCAATTTTTCTACTTTCATTTTCATATAACTCAGTGGGGAATTCAGCAACATTATGGGGAATTTTAATAATCAGTTTACTGGGGGAGGCAAAGGGATCACCCTGGATATGTTCGATAATTAAATCAAATTTAGGAAATTGATAGTTTGCCTTGATATCTTTATACGCTTTGTAATTTTTTCCGTCTAGTCGGATTAGGGTATTATATAAGTCTTGATTATCCATTATTTTCTGTTACAGCTAGAAGACTGTGTTAACCTGAGTTCGACATAAGGAAATTTGGAGACAACTGATTTACATAAAGAGTATTAAACCCTGATTATCTCATGGAAAAAACTCGCGCCTCCTAACTCCTAACTCCTAACTCCTAACTCAGTTTATTACTTTTTTTTTGTAGTTATAAACAACCCTAAATCCATTGTAACGACTTCGGCTACTACGTTGAACTTTATTGCGGGTTGCACAACGACAATAAAATGGAAAAGCTGCCCAAGATCCTCCACGCATAGGAGAATATTGATCGTATCCATCTATCCAAATACTACCATCTTTTGGCGCATTATGATATGTTTCGTGCCAATCATCAGCACACCATTCCCAGATATTTCCGTGCAGATCGTATAAACCAAAATTATTGGCAGAAAAGTAACCAACTTCGGTGGTTTGTTGCCGATGTATTCCAATGTTTTCTTGTTGATAAGTTCGTGTACTATTATAATTTGCTAATGTCTGGGTGATAGTATCTCCAAAATTAAAGGGGGGATAAATATATATCCCGTCTAACTGTCTATATTGACTAGGATCAATAATACCTCTACAAGCATATTCCCATTGTGCTTCACTGGGTAAATTAAATTCAATACCAACTGCTTCGGATAACTTCTGATAAAATTCTAAACTATCATAAAATGATACACTATCTACGGGTTTATTTTGACCTTTAAATTCAGAAGTATTATTGCCCATTGTCCTTGTGTAATGGGATATTTACTCATACAAAATGATGACAAACTTACTTCGTGCTGTGGTCTTTCTTGTGAGGAATTTTTATCTTCTTTTTCAGGAGTTCCCATCCAAAATATTCCCTTGGGAATGACAACCATCTCTAAGTAAATATTTGCTGCTAACTCAACCGCAAAATATTGACTTTTCTTGTTTTCTTGTTCTATAATTTCGCTTTTATGATTAACTTTAATAACTTTAAAATTAAAATCTTTTAGAGAACTAACTATCTTTTTATTATATTTACTTATAGTAGTTGTGGGGTAATTGCTCACCGCAATAAAGAATCTGTCTTGACAACATAAAGGTAAAATCGGGGATTTTTATGTATAGTGGGGGTTATGACCACAAATGCTACCATTGATTCAAAGCTAGTTAGAGCTATCGCCGATGAACAGTTGGCGAACAATGTCTTCATGATTGAGTGGCTGGTCAAGGCACAACAACAGTTATCTCTTCAACAAAGACTGATTGACCAGCAACAACAACAAATCTCTACACAACAGCAAGAAATTGAAAAATTGAAAGAAGAGAGAGATAAGCTAAAAAACCGTAACTCAAAAAACAGTTCAGTCCCCCCATCATCAGACCAACTAAAAAAGCCTTCTGACAAAAAGAAACGCAAAAAAGGATTTAAACGCGGACCAAAATATGACCACCTAGGGAAGACCCGTAATGGTTTTGGTCAGCCCGATAAGATAGTCCCTTTAGAACTAGAAAACTGTCCTGTTTGTGGGGGTTCAGTGGAACGAGATGAAGTAGTTCCCGAAAAAGTCCAGCAAGTGGCTGAAGTAGTAGACCAACCCATAGAAATCAGGGAATATCGTCGCGGATTCTATAAATGTCCTAGTTGTGGATGGTCAGATTACAGTCCTGTTCCATTGGGAGTTAAAGAAGGATTCAGTTATGGGGCGCGATTAAGTAGCATCGTGGGCTGGCTTGGCTATGGGGGTAATCTTACATGGCGTAAACAGGAACATTTTATAGAGTATGTCTTTGGCATTCCCATTTCTCAAGGGAGCCTTGCCAAAATGCACAAATGGTTTCAAGAAAGTTTAGAACCCTTGACCCAACAGTGGTTAAAGTACATCCAGCAGCCAGGAATCCGATGTGTTGACGAAACCAGTTATTGCATCGATGGCATCAAGTATTGGGTTTGGGTAGCCACATCAAATGAGGTCTGTGTGTTGATGTTGGCTCCCACTAGAAGCTCCGCAGAAGTCGAGAAATTGTTAGGAGCAGATTTTAAGGGCATCCTCACCAGTGACTGCTATAGTGCCTACTTTAGACAAAGTGCGATGGCCAAACAGAAATGTCTGGCAAATTTAGAACGAGAGTTAGAGTCCCTTAAAACCAGTCGTTTTCAAGCGAATCGAGAATTTGCTGCCGATGTACAGCAAGTTTTAGCAACCGCCCGTATCCATTATCGTCATTATCATGGTCGAAATTTAACCCTTGAAGACTTAGGCTCCAAAAGAACAGAAGTCGAGAACTCACTGCAAAAGATTTTTAAAGCAACTCCCAAAAAAGGATGGCCTTATGATGCACAAAGATTGATTAACCGTCTCAAACGTCATTGGGAAGAGTGGTTCACCTTTCTAACTTATCCTGAAGTCAAACCAGATAATAATGATGCTGAGAGAGCTTTACGTCCCATTGTCATTCACCGCAAAGTAAGTGGGGGAGCAAGAAGCGACTGGGGTGCAGAGTTAGTCACCCAAATGTTCAGTTTTTTAGAGACCATGAGATTACAGGGGCAAAATGCCATTGTCCAATTATGCGAATTATTGTCATTAGCTGGTCGGAGTCCCCCAGGATTAGAGATGTAAAAGGCTCCGGAGCCGATGGGGGATAGATTTTTCTTGATCGCCCTATCTCTCTGCACAAAAATACACAGGGTTAGCGGATAATCTCCGCTAACAAAAAACTATCTTACTATTCTTTTTTTTCTCATATTGTTGTTTTTATTTGAGGTTTTTAAAAGAATTGATTCTGGGAATGTTAGTCATTAAAATAGCCGTAATAAATTAGCTTAAATTTTACGCTAAATCACAGGGCTTATATTTTTGTTGACTCAACTGATGTTGTTTGTAGTGCTTTTCAATAAGACTTTTTTGTTGCGGTGAGCAGTTACGTTGTGGGTTTAATTGTTGAATGATTATTTGATAAGTTAGAAGGAGTTGCCGGAATCTGAGAATTTGTTTTTGAGTTTTTAAAGGATTAGAAGAGGTTGGGTAATTTGAGTGTTTTTTAGAGAATGATTGGGAGATGCTAAAAAAGTTCTTTTAATGGTTGTGGGTAATTTATTTTTATTTTTAATCAGGAAAATAAGATAACTTAGGAAAGAAAATAAGATAATAAATACACTGAGTAAGGTTACATAATTGATAATTTTTTCCCACAGCAATAAAGGTTTAGAGGATGAGGGATAGAGAAAATATTTTATCAGCCAAGCTATAATTATACTGCCATTAAAACAAGTTACTAAGAGAAATATTTGGGGTTTTGCAATTACACTAATTAAATCATAAGCACTAGATTTTTGTGGTTCTGAGATTGGTAAATTAGTAGAAGTTTCTACTGGTTGTATATAAGTAGGTGATTCTTGTAAATTCTCTAAGATTTCTTTAACATTGTGATAACGATTTGGGGCTAAATGTTCTAACATTTTATTTAAAATATGACTTAATTGATCACTAATTTTAATTTCTTCTTTTTCTAAATATTCTTGCCATAACCAAGTCGCTTGACTACTATCATAAATCGGATCATTTTCATTATCATCACCTGGAAAACATCCTGTTAGCAAGCGAATGCAAGTAACCCCTAAACTGTAAATATCACTAGCAGGTTGTGGATGTCCTGTCATTTGTTCTATAGCAGCATAACCAGGAGTATAAATTAAAGTTCCGCGAGTATTAGAAACCTCTTTAACCCCCCCAAAATCAATTAATATTAATTTGCCATCATAACGACGACGCATAATATTATCCGGTTTAATATCTCGGTGCAATAAGTTTTTTTGATGGAGATAATCTAAAACAGGTAATAAATCTTTTAACAGGGATTTTATTTTATCTTCACTAAATATTCCTTGTTGCTCAAATTCTGTAACTAAGTCATCTCCATCGATATATTCTTCAACTAGATAGAGAGAATTATTCTCTTCAAAATGATCATAAATAGCAGGAATTTGTTCATGTTTTAGAGTGTCTAATATATTAGCTTCTCGTTTAAATAATTCTTTAGCGGTTTCTAAACCTTTTCCTTGAAGATTAGCAATAAATTTTTTTAATACTCGTTTTCTATTGTGAAAATTTTGATCTTCAACTAAATAAGTTCGGCCAAAGTTTCCCTCCCCTAATACTTGTTTAATAATATAGCGATCGCCGAATAAATAACCTTGGGTGGTTTTGGATAATTCTTGACCACATCCTTGACAATAATTATGAGTATTGGGATTATTAGGATCAGGACAAGCAGGATTAAGACAGTAAAGAGTCATAATAGTCTTAGTAGTGGCCTAATATTATTAAGCACACACCGGAGTAGTTAACATGATAAAATGAAGCTTTATCAACTATTTTGACATAAATATGATAGGATCGTCTCAGAAGCTAAATCCCCTTAATTTAACAGAACCTGTTATTACACGATATTTTGAAACTCTAAACAAGGGTGATTTTCCAGAAACAGCTAAATTATTCGCTATTGATGGTGTTTTACAACCTCCCTTTGAGTCTCCCATAAGCGGACCAGAAGCGATCGCTAATTATTTACAGCAAGAAGCAAGGGAGATGATACTTTCCCCCCTCTCCGAAGCTTTAGAAACAACAGAAACAGGCCACACTCAAGCTAGGATCAAAGGTAAAGTAAAAACCACCTTATTCACTGTCAATGTAGCCTGGATCTTCATTCTTAACAATCAAAAAGAAATTATTTCAGTAGAGGTGAAATTATTAGCTTCTTTGGAGGAATTGGTTAGTTTGAGGCGTTAAACTGCATAAGCAGGTTGCTCAAAGGCTAATTCCAAGAGTTTACGACCTAATTCTGTATCTCTTGGTGAGGGAACCCATTCGGGATGGCCTGTTAACAAAAGGCTTTCGATAGTTTCCTTATCAAAGAGATGCCAAGTTAAAGCTCCTTCAACCCTTCCCTCTATAGCGTAACAGTTATTGCTGAGACAATGAATGATTAACTTACCAAAAGGACGCTTGATGACCATTTTTTCTTGAGGTTGCAACCCACGTAACCCCAAAATAGCATCTTTTAATTCTTGAGAAGAAGTCACACACAACCCAGGAATAACGACTTTTGACTGGCGATCGCCGTTAACAGCTAACCAGTAACGTCGTGAGGGATCGATACCTTCTAACCAGTTTATTTCATCGTCTAAACGATAGCGGGGTGCGATAATCAAGGGTTTGCTCATCATTAATATCTTGTAATCGTAGTTTACTATAAATCTAAAAATTGATAATTATCATCCTAGTTGCTTCAAATTCTAAAGGTTTATTAGTATTCTGTCAGAAATATTTACAAAACTTAACTGCTTGCTGCCTTAGATGAGTATCATTGCTTAACGGCTTTGATACCATTTATTTTGTATGAAAAAGGTGGGCAATGCCCACCCTACGGAATTTAACGTTTGGCTAATTTTTTCGTCTTCATCTTCCGTAACCGAATAGACTCTGGTGTAACTTCTACTAACTCATCGGAACCAATATATTCTAAGGCCCTTTCTAAACTCATTTCCTGGGGGGCCTGGAGTTGAACTAATTCCTCTCCACTAGCTGCACGATGGTTGGTTAACTGTTTCGTCTTACACACATTTAATTCTAAGTCTTGGGGACGGTTATTTTCACCAATAATCATCCCTTTATAAACTTTGGTTCCGGGAATAATAAAGAAGACACCGCGATCTTCTGCGTTTTTCATAGCGTAGAAAGTAGATGTCCCTTCCTCAAAGGCAATAATCACACCATTGTAACGGGTTTCCAACTCACCAGATAAAGGACGATATTCCAAGAAACTATGGTTCATGATCCCTTCACCCCGTGTAATGCGGATAAAGTCACCACGGAAACCCAGTAAACCCCTGGCCGGGACAACAAACTCTAACTGAGTCCGTCCATTGACCCCGGTTTGCATATCCTGCATTTCCCCTTTTCGTTGGCCTAAACGTTCGATGCAAGATCCTACTGCTTCTTCGGGAACGTCTAACACTAAATATTCAAAGGGTTCATAGGGTTGGCCATTAACCTCACGATAAATAACTTGGGGTTGGGCCACCTGAAACTCGTATCCTTCCCGACGCATGGTTTCGATTAAAATACCTAAATGGAGTTCACCCCTACCGGAAACGGAAAACTGATCCGGAGAGTCTCCTGGTTCAACCCTTAACGCTACGTTGGTTTCTAACTCACGCATGAGGCGATCGCGTATTTGTCGGGAGGTGACAAACTTACCTTCTTGACCGGCAAAAGGAGAGTCATTTACCGAGAAAGTCATCTGTAAAGTTGGTTCATCTACCTTAATTAAAGGTAACGCTTGGGGTTCATCGGGACAAGTTAAAGTCTCCCCGATGTTAGCATCAGCAAACCCGGCCACAGCAACGATATTCCCTGCGTTAGACTCTTCTAATTCTACCCGTTGCAGTCCTTCAAACCCTAACAGTTTACTAATTTTACCTCGAACAATTGTACCATCTTCTTTCATCAAAGCTGCTTGTTGTCCTGCTTTGAGAGTTCCGTTATGGATACGACCAATCATAATACGGCCTAAATATTCGGAATAATCTAAGGTAGTTACTTGTAGTTGTAGGGGTTTGCTTACGTCCCCTGCTGGTGGGGGAACATGGTGTAAAATTGCTTCAAATAGAGGTTTCATGTCTTCTGACTCATCCTCTAGGTTATCTTTTGCAAACCCCGATAAACCCGACGCATATAAGGTGGTAAAGTCGCACTGATCGTCATCGGCCCCTAGTTCTATGAAGAGGTCAAAAACCTTATCCACTGCTTGATCCGGTTCAGCTTGAGGGCGATCGATCTTGTTAACAACTACAATGGGACGTAACCCTTTTTCTAAAGCTTTTTTGAGAACAAAACGAGTTTGTGGCATGGGACCTTCGTTAGCATCTACAATCAAGATGCAACCATCTACCATCCCTAACACTCGTTCTACTTCTCCCCCAAAGTCCGCGTGTCCAGGGGTATCAACGATGTTAATTAGGGTGTCATTGTAGCGAACTGCTGTATTTTTGGAGAGGATAGTAATACCCCGTTCTCGTTCGAGGGTATTGGAGTCCATCACACAGTCAGGGATCTCTTCCCCTTCACGAAAGATACCAGACTGTTTGAGAAGGGAGTCAACCAGGGTGGTTTTACCGTGATCGACGTGGGCGATAATAGCAACGTTACGAATGGGAAGAGACATAGGTTACGGTAATGAGAAGTATATAGTTACATTACTACAGATTTCTTCACAATTCTAACCTAGTTTCGACAAGGTTTGATAAAAAAATTATAAATGATAGGAGTTAGGAGTTCGGAGTTAGGAGTTAGGAGTTCGGAGTTCGGAGTTGGATGTTAGGTGTACTTAATGAGTCCGAGAAAAGCTATAAATAGTTATTTCAAGTTATACTAATCTCTGAAAAATTTGCACACCTTTTAGTATTAAGTTTTCATTTTTGTTAAATTATATGATAAGAGATTTTCGGAGAAAAATTATGACTCATTGGAAAGATCCGATTCATCCTGGTGAAATTCTAGCTGATGAAATTGAAGAAATTGGCTTAAATATCTATGGAATTGCTAAAAAAATTGATATTTCAGAAGAACAACTAAAGTTAATTATTGAAGGAAAATCCAACCTTAATGCAGAAGTTGCTTTAAGATTAGGAAAATTCTTTAATACTGGGGCTAATTTTTGGATGAATTTACAACAAGCTTATGATTTAGAAATAGCAGAAGTGCAACTAGGAGATAAATTAAATATGATTACTCCTTATGAAAACATCAAATAAAATAGATATATGAAACTTAGAATCAAACAAAATATTATACAAATAAGCAGCTTATTGATTATTGTCTTTGTTGTCTATAGCTGTGAACCTCATCTTTTTAATATGGATGACGGACCATATTATTCAGAAGACTATGGGGGAGATATTGAATTATTAACCTTAGAGTCTCAAGTTAAATTATCTCGTTTAGGAATCCCTACTTATATTCTTGAATCATACTTATTAACCCCCACTGAAAGTGTTATTGTTCTTAAAAATACTCAGGGTGAAATTATCTGGCAAAAAATTCCTATTAAGTTTGATGTTGGCAAAAAAGACTTTTGAGAACAGTAAAATTAAGACAGAGATATACTGATTTAAGGTTAGATGGAGGTTGGGAGGTTGGTATTAAACCCAGTTGTCAAGAACCTGGTATATTATATATTAGTCCTTGGGGAGAGTTTCGTTTCTTTTATCATAGTTGGTAGGTTATTATAGTGTTTAGTTTTTCTCATGATTATTAGAGGTAAAATTGATTATGAAATTACTTAAAGTCTCTGTTCCAAATTTTCGTAACCTTAAGAATGTTGAGTTAACCTTTGAACCCAGTTTAAAACCTGCTGTTTTTCCTATTGGTAGCGAAAATGGTGGAGGAAAAAGTACCTTATTACAATTAATTTTTGTGTTGCTGACTTGTTCATTGGATGATAATAAGAATATTTACTTGAGTAATTTTTTAATTTCTGTCATAGATAACTTTCAAGATACTGATGAAATAGCTCAATTTGAGTTGAATTATCAAGGAGAAATAATTAATTTTACATTCACTTATTTAGACGAAAATGACAGTGATAATCAAAAAATAATAAAATTTACAAAAGAGATTTTGAATTTCAAGAAAGATTTACAAGATAAATAAAAGGAGATAACAAATATAGATCAAATTATATCCGAGAAGAGGAGGGAATATATGGGAGAATTATCAGGATTAGTAGAAAAAAAGTCAAAAGATATAGAAAAGCTAGAAGAGGGCAAACAGACATTAATTTTACAACAAGAAGAAATTAAACAGTATATAAAATCAACAAATTCTAGACTCTTAATTTATCAAAAAGAGCTAAAAATCCTTTGCTGTAATTATATTGCAGCTCAGAACAAATGGATGATTTGTAAGACAAATATTGATAATTTTGAAATATCTTATAAAGTATTTGCTTATGCTAGCAAAAATATTTATTTAGTTACACCACCGACACAGATGTTTTTATTTCTTGATCGAGAAATAAAAAAATTGATGGATGGTAATTTTGCTGACTATTACAATAAGGTTAATGCTATAAGAAAAAAAATAGCTAATATTTACATTTATAATCAATTATCTATAATTGCCATAAAACACGCCTTTAAACAAGCAAGAGAACAAGACTTTAAAACTGCGCTTGAGAATGATAATCTAGAATACGGTACAGAATTGAAAGGATTAGCAGAGGATTTTCATCAATTTTTAGGTAATGATAAATATATCAAACCTTCACCAGATATGAATTCCATTATTGTTGAACGCAAAATCTCAGAAAATGAATTTATAGAACTGGAACCCGAAGAATTAAGTCATGGAGAATTAAAAAAATTAGGCTTGTATGCTTGGATCAAATATAATAATATCAATGATTCTATTATTCTCATTGATGAAATTGAAAATGGTTTCCATCCTGATTGGCAATATAATATAGTAAATGAATTAGTATCTTGGGGAGATAATCAATATTTATTAGCAACACATTCCTTCTATTTATGTGAAGTATTAACCCCAGCTCATGTTAAAGAAATTGAACCTAAAATGTTAAATCCAAACTCTGAAGAATAAAAACTATTATGAATGATATTGAAGTAAAATATCCAGAATTTTGTCAGATAATATTGAAGCATCGAAGAATAAAAAATAATCTAGTTATTCTCTGTGAAGGAACTAGAGAATACTTAAATGTTCATACTCCACAACAAATTAAGAGACTAGATAATTTTCCTGATGCTAACTTTTGGAAACAAACTATTCCTATGGAATGGAAAAGCAAAAAACCTGTATTTATTCCCTGTGATTCCCGTTCAGATATTCTGAGAATTTATCCTCAATTAATTGATTTACATAACAATGATCCTGATAATTCTTATTTATCTATACATAAACTATTTATTCTCATTGACTTAGATATTCAGTGTCAGGATATAAGCAATATTTGTCCTCATTATCAAACTACTGAAGAACTTTATCATGCTATTTATGAAAATAATCCTATTGATACAAACATAATTGATCAATCAAAAATTATTATTACTGGATGGATACATAAAGAAGCATATTTTTTAGAACCAGACTTACAAGACTATTTACAAAATGAATTACCTTTAACTAAAATTACATATAAAAATAATCCTTTATCCTTAGAGACTATTTATCAAGACATGATTCAAGATATAAATGACAATCCAGATATTAATCATCGTGATAATATAAATAATGTTCTCCAACGAATAGAAAAATTTTTATCTATGTCTATTCCTGATAAAAACAGTCTTATTAATGAATGTGAAAAATTAAATCAAAATTCAACAATAACCCCTCAAGAAAAAAGAAAACTCATAGAAGTTATCCTAAAAATTGTTAAAGCTAAACCTTATTGGGAAGATGAAATTACAATTGAAGATGACTATCTTTCTGAAAATAAAGCTGAAGATAATGTTCTTTTAGCAATAGCTAGATTTTATGCTAATTCTTGTAATTTATCGGATCAATCTAATTCAACGGTGTATCATATACCCCAGATTCCGCACTTCAAAATGTAGTATAAAAAAATACATAGTTTTAAAAAGTCCGAAAATCATACCTGGGCAAGAATATTTCTCTTTTCATTAAATTTTTAGGAAAAATAATCAAATTAAGAAGATCTATACTCATTGAAAACTTAGCAAGACTCAGCACAAACGAAGGAGAGTTTCCTCTTCTCATTTGATATCATTAGACTCTTATTCTTTTATTATTTTTGCTTTATCCAATTCAATTTATAGATAATATCTTTGACAAGATGCAGGTAATAAACTCAATATAAAACGCCTTTCTTCTGTTAAATTGACAATTTGTTTAACTCCGTTTAAAATCACATAATGAATACCTTGAAAACATTGAAATATCCACCTCAAAGTCGGACGCAATGTTACTTTCCCTACTTGATTATTTATTCCTTTTTTGACTCTTTTTAAACAATTTCTTAATTCTCTTTGCCCCAAGTTATAAATCAACAAACACAAAGACATTAAAAATAACATTGTTTCTATTCTTTCTGGTTTTTCAACGAAGAAACTATCAGTAAAAAATAAGGGATCTTTCAAAAATCGAAATCCTCTTTCCGTAGATTGCTGGTTTTTATAAGTTATCAGAATTTCACTAGCTTCTAATTTATTTTCCTCTACTAAGTTAGTTGCTAAAATAAATTTTCCTGCTTCTTTAGTCTTTCTACTTATCTCTTCATCTTTTTTGATGATCAGACTAATCATTTTATAAATCTTTTCCTTTTTTTTCGAGTAAGTTTCAATCAGTTCAACTTCTTTTATTTCCAACAATCTCAATTTTTTATTAATAGCTTTTAATTTATATCGAGCAGCTTGAGGATGTTCAAATTCTTCAGATTGTATTTCTTTAAGAAATTTTTGGGATTTCTTCTCTTCTTGGGAAAGTTGTTTTTCTAGTTTTTACAAATCACTTTTCTGTCTTTTTTCACTCAAGACTATTAACCAAGTTTGCTTGATTCCACCATAAGTAACAATTTCTTCTTTCCAGGTATAACTTTCTAAATTTAGGTCACTTCTTTTTTCTTTATCTTCATCTTTTACTTCTTCCACCTCTATATTTTGCACTAATTCTTTTGCTTTTTTTATGGTCATTGGAACTCTCGTTATCCATTTTAAATGTTGGATTAGTTGGAGATTTTCTTGACCATATAAAGCACTATCACAAACCATGATACTATCAAACTTTATTTGCTTTTTGAATTCTACTAAAACTTTTCCAAATACAGCTTTATCAGATTCATTTCCATCTCCTACTCTCACAAATAATGGAATATCTCCATCTTGGCTTGTTATTAAATCCAAGACACATTGTTTTAAGTCTGGTCTATGATCCCGAGAATATCCTTTCTTAATAAAAATTGGTCTTTCTTTAATAATTTTTTCTTCTTCCTATTTCTCTTTATCTTCTTCCCTTTTATATTCTCCATCTAAATGAAATGATGTGGAATCTAAATGGGAGTATTTAAGGTCTATTTTAAATTTTTTAATTACTTCTAAAACTACTTCAATAAAAATATCATTTAGTCCATATTTATATAATTCATCCATTACTCTCCCAATTTTATCATCATTAAGGTAATCAGGTTTAATTCTTTCTCCTAACAATTTCTCAATGGCTTTATCTTGAAAAAACTGACTGAATAAATATAGAGGTCTTGAAACAAATCCTAGTCCATTGATTAAAATAGACTTAACTACTGTACCTGCTGAGATTTTTTCTCTAACATCTATTCCTAATTTATTATTAATTATTTTGACTATTCCTATTTCATCAATTAAACCAGCTACTATCCCTAAATGGTCTAAATTTTTAACTTGTATTTCTTCTAAATAAGACATTTTTCGCTCTTTTTTTACAGAGGAAACAACTTAAGCAATTATCCCACTTTTTTGTCTTCAAGAGCTTAAGCAATTATACTTAATTATTAACCCCAGGCTTGTAGTATTTAATGCTACTTTTTGAAGTGCGGAATCTGGGATATACCTCAATGGGTCAATTTTCTTTATACAAAACACAAAGAATTAAGGTGATTTCTGATAAAGGAGATCCCCGATGATCCCCCCTAACCCCCCTTATTAAGGGGGGAATAATAATAATTGAGATCGAGTGATTCGCTTATGGGAACAAGATCCTAATTTATTTATTAATCAACCTGGATTATATCCCTTTGCACCCTTAACTAACAGTAAAAATCCTAACACTTTACTGCAACAAATTTCTGCTAAAATCAATAACCTAGAAGATATTGAACAGCGTCAAATCTTAGGAAGTTGTACCAGCATTTTAGCCGGTTTACGATTTGATAAAATATTAGTTAACTCACTATTTCAGGAGGAGATTATGAAAGGTTCTGTTATTTACCAAGATATCCTACAAAAAGGAGAAAGGAAAGGAGAAATAAAAGAAGGATTAAAATTAGTAATGTTACTTCTAAATCAAAGATTTCCTAATTTAGAAGAAAGGTTAACCAATAAAATTGAAACCCTTTCTTTAAACGATATCGAAGATTTAGCTATGTCTTTACTGGAATTTAAAGATATTAATGATTTAGATGCTTGGTTAGATTATCCTGAATTATAAATTACTGCACTAGATATTATGAGATTCGGAGTACCTCAAAATGACAATTATCCATTGTCCATTATCTACTATCCATTGTTATGGAGATTCGGAGTACCTCGGAATGACATATAAAATTTAGCTTGCATTTTTTACGATTTTATGGTAAGGAAGGGGAAGACTAAAATAATAATAAATCTCCCCAAAACCCGTTACTTAAACAGCAACAGGTTTAGCAAGATAACCCATTTCTTCGAGTTTCTGCCAAACTTTGTTAACACTTTCCTCTAAAGTTTCGAGATCGGTACGACATTCAACTTCAGGGTTTAAAGGGGGTTCGTAGGGATCATCAATACCAGTGAAAGATTTAATTTCACCAGCGCGGGCCCGTTGATATAATCCCTTCACATCTCGATCTTCGCAAACGTTCAAAGGTGCATTAACAAAGACTTCCACAAAGTCTCCAATTTTACCTTTGACTTCTTCACGAATCTCACGATAAGGAGAAATAGCAGAAACTAAAACAATCACACCGTGACGGGTAAGCAACTGAGACACAAAACCGATACGACGGATATTGGTGTCACGATCTTCTTTAGAGAAACCTAACCCCTTGGTTAAATTCGTTCTAACAATATCCCCATCTAAGATTTCTAGAGGATAACCTGCTTCTCTTAATTTCTTTTCTAAAGCTTGGGTAATGGTGGTTTTGCCGGCACCACTTAATCCTGTAAACCAAACTGTTACGCCCCGTTGTTCCATGTTCTTTTTAAAATGTTGTTAATGGTTGTCGACAATCACTTTAAATCTTTTATGCTTTGATGACAATAGGTTGACTTTTCTGAAACAATATGCCATAAAAAATCAAAAAAGCCTTAGATATAGTTAAATGCCAACACTTTCTAAAGCAAGCTTGACATTTTCCCTGACAGAGTTAGCAGAAATGTGTAGGGCTTCTTTTTCCTCAGATGTTAATTGTACTTCTAATATTTTCTTAACTCCACGACAACCCAAAAAGCAGGGAACCCCGATATAAATATCATTTAATCCATATTCACCTTGTAAATAAGCCGCCGTTGGCAATAAACGAGATTGATCCCTGACTATGCTTTCCACCATGACATAAGCCGCAGAAGCTGGTGCATAATAAGCCCCTCCTGTTTTCAATAATTTAACCACCTCTGCCCCTCCTTTACGGGTTCTCTCCATTAAGCGATCGATGGTTTGGGAGTCTAATAATTCAGTAATAGGAATGCCGTTGACGGTGCAATAACGGGCTAAAGGCACCATTAAATCCCCGTGGCCACCCAATACCATGGCCGTCACATTGGCAGTAGAAATGCCCAACTCCATAGCGATAAAAGTTTGCAGACGAGAAGAGTCCAAGACACCAGCCATCCCCATCACCCTTTGTGGCGGTAAACCGATCACTTTGCGGGTTAAATAGGTCATCACATCGAGGGGGTTGGCAATGACTATGAAAATGGCATTAGGAGAGTATTTAAAGGCTTTTTCAGCCACGTCAGCCACAATTTTAGCATTAATCGCCAAAAGGTCATCTCTACTGATACCAGGGGTTCTGGCTCGGCCTGCGGTAATGACGACTAAATCAGCGTTAGCTGTATCTTCATAGTTGTTTGTCCCCACTATCTCACAGTTATGATATTCTAGCCCCTGAGCCTCCATTAAATCTAGGGCCACTCCTTGGGGGAGTCCCTCTATTACATCCAAGAGGACAACATCAGCTAAGTCTTTTTCAACGATCCGTTGGGCTAAAGTTCGCCCCACATTACCTGCGCCGATGATAGCTACACGGAGAGATTGACAAGGAAGAAGGGGGTCATAAGGGACAGTCATAACTTTTCATGTTTTTGACGCTCTCCTGGCTGAAGCACAGGAGATTCATAACGAATCCCTGTCGGGATGGTTATTATCTTGTTTTCACAAGTTCCCAGGCTCACCACGTTTGCCTCAAAGGGCGTAGTGATATTTCCTTAAACCCTGCCAATTCAGGTGTTGGGCGTGTACTTTCCGAGAGTCCCCCGGTAGGTTTTTAAGTCTTGTACTGACTGACTTTATTTTACCATATTCACGGCATTTAAAAATGAGCAGCGACCCCGCGCCGTCTTAGGGCGCAAGGGAATGCGCTGCGATGCCGAGTGGTTCTACATCACCTGTTTAAAAACAGGCGTTTTGAACATCCCGTGTGTTGTTATAAGGTTTATTCTATAGGTTCGAGTTGATCGAGGCGTAACCAAACACTGGGAGTGGGAACATAAAATCGAATCAGGGCGTATTCATCATTCATCTCCAGAATCTCCCCTTTGCTTTCAAAGATATAACTGGGAAAACGCTGATCACTGGCTTTCGCTTCTACACTATTTTCAAGTTTTTCTTTGATGACACGCACTAATGCGCCTTTTTTCAGTTTAGCTGGCATATATGCTTCCTTTCCTCTCAATTTTTAGTGCTTATTTTTTATAATACCAAGTTTTCTGCTAAATATTAATGCTCTTGGCTCTTTTTTAACTTAACACTAACCTGTTGATTTTTTTGGGACTGACCAGTATACTTTCGCTTAATCATGTTATACAGTCTAGAAGACTGTGTTACGATTCACATTTAAAAATGCTATATTAGACCGTGGATAATGATTCTGTTAATATAAACCGAAAAAACCACAAATTAATTATGATTAGTGTTATTACTCCTGTTTACAATGGAGAGTCTTTTATTGAGTCTTGTATTAAGATTGTGATTGAGCAAAATTGTGGTGATGTTGAACATATTATTGTTGATGGTGGTTCCCAAGATGGGACAGTTACTATTATCAAACAATATGCTGAAAAATATCCTCATATTCGCTGGATTTCTGAAGCTGATCAAGGTCAATCTGATGCTATGAATAAAGGTCTTGACATGGCCAAAGGAAACATTATCAGTTTTTTGAATGTTGATGACTATTATGAACCATTAGTTCTTAACAAAATACAAAAATTTTTTAATAATTTACCCTAACCGAGTTTATTAGTAGGTAATTGTAATATTTGGGATAGTCAAGGAAATCTCAAAGGAGTCAATAAACCTTCAAAACTACATATCACAGATCTATTATTAGGATGGACTTTTGCTCAACCTCCTGTTAATCCCTCTGCTTATTTTTATCATAAATCTCTTCATGAGAAAATTGGTTTCTATGATCTAGGCGAAAACTATGCAATGGATATTGATTTTTTATTGAGGGCTGTTCAAGCTGCTAAAGTTAAATATATAGATGAAACTTGGGGAAACTTTAGATATTTGGAAGGAACAAAAAGTGTTGAAGATGCTAAAAGTGGTCAAGGACAAAAACGTTATCAAAAACTTTTACAGAATTATCGCAAAAAATTACCATTTTTTTTACAACTGTATATGTTAGTTTTGGTGAGAGTGACATATTTTTACCGTCATCCTCAAGATATCATTCCTTCTTTCAGACAAAAAGTGCAATCGATTTTTTCTAATTAAATATATAAAATTACTAAGTAGGATACCAAGAATGTTGCTAAACCTCGATATTTATTGCTAATAATTAAGATGAAATTACTAATAATTTTTCCATCAGAGATCCGAAGTGGTGCAGAAGAATATGCACTAACTATTGGTAAAGCGGGGATAAACCAAGGTTGGGAAGTCAATGCTGCTTTTCCACAAACAGAAAAAACCATCTCCTTAATTAAAGATTTTCAAGAGATAGGAGTTACATATAATCCTTTAGATATTGCTCCTGTAGACGGCAAAAGACTTAAACTATTTAGAGAGCATATTCCCCATTGTTATAGAACTTTCTCTTTGCTAGAAAAAGTCAAACCTGATGTGGTTCATCTTACTGTTCCCTGGCCTTTTTGGTGTTTTGATACCTTAGTAACTTGTGCTGTATTAAATATTCCAACTGTGGTTGTCTTTCAATTATTCCCTGGTTACTACCATTACAGTAAACTAAGATTAAAGGCTTATCAATGGGCATATAATAGAAAACAAAAATGGATTGCAATATCGAATAATAATCGACACTTTATCAGTGAGTCCTTTAAAATCCCTCAAGAAGAACTCAGCGTGATCTATAATGAAGCAAAACCTAGTTCTGAATTTCTCAATTACTCTCCAGAAGATACAGTAAATCTTCGTCATCAAGTTGGTCAAGAAATCGGAATTTGTCCTAATGATATCATCTTATTAACCGTAGGACGTTTACATTCCCAAAAAGGATACCAAGACTTAGTCTAAGTAATTTCACCTATTATTCAAGAATTCAGTCATGCTAAGTTTGTCTGGGTAGGAGAAGGAGACAAGTGAAAATATTTAGTTAAACAAATCAACAAGCAGAACCTTAATAATCATGTTATTCTATTAGGTTATAGAACCGACGTTCCTCGCTTAATGAAAGCAGCAGATTTATTTGTTTTTCCTACCTATTTTGAAGGAGGACAATCATTTGTAGTTAGTGAAGCCATGGCATATAATTTACCTATTATTACCTCGGATGCTAGTGGTATTCCGGAAATTATTGACAATAAAGTTCATGGCTTACTCTTTTCTAAGGGAGATAAAGAGCAACTAAAACAAGCCATTTTTTGGGCATTAAAAAAAACACAAGCAATGCAAGAAATGTCCAAAAATGCCGCAATGAGATTACAAGATTTTTCTGAAGAAAAAATAACAAAAGAAACTCTTAAAATTATAGAAAATATAACCTAATAGCCCTAATTAAGAAAATCATGAAAAAGATCAATATCATTACTGTAGATAACAATGGTGGTTTAACAAGTGATGCCAAAATACTGAAAAAAATTTTACAAGAATCAGGTTTTAAGGTTTCTGTTTTTGAAGTAGGAAAACCTACTATTGGTCATAAGTTACACCGAATCTATACCTACGGAGAACTTTTCTTTAGTGAGAAAATTACTAAGACTCCTCCCTATGACATTAACCTATTTTTGCAGGATATTATTCCTGCTTGGTTTTCCTATGCTAAGATTAACTGTCTAATTCCGAATCAAGAATGGTTTAGAGATGGTTGTTTGCAATTTCTACCCAAATTAGATTATATTCTTTGTAAAACAAAATATGCTCAATCTATCTTTAAAAAACTAGGATGTCAAACGGAATTTATCAGTTTTAGCCGTTTTGATTGTTGGGATCAACATCAAGAAAAAAATTATAATCAGTTTTTTCATTTAGCAGGAAGTAGTTCAATTCAAAAAGGAACAAAAACCATTGTTACTCTCTGGAATCGTCACCCTGAATGGCCTACCCTGATCCTCAGACAAAACAAAAAATCTTTTCATGTTTCTGCCCCTAATATACAATATATTCATGATTTTTTAGACAATGAAACTCTCAAAAAATATCAAAATACATTAGGTATTCATTTATGTCCTTCAGAAGCAGAAGGGTTTGGTCATTATATTCTAGAAGCTATGAGTACCAAAGCTTTAACTCTAACCACAAATGCACCTCCTATGAATGAATTAATTACCCCAGAAAGGGGTTTATTAGTGAATTATCACAACACAAAACCCCAAAGATTAGGAACTAATTATTATGTTGATCCCCAAAACTTAGAGGAGAAAATAGAAGAAGTTTTGTAACTGCTCACCGCAACAAAAAAGTCTTATTGAAAAGCACTACAAACAACATCAGTTGAGTCAACAAAAATATAAGCCCTGTGATTTAGCGTAAAATTTAAGCTAATTTATTACGGCTATTTTAATGACTAACATTCCCAGAATCAATTCTTTTAAAAACCTCAAATAAAAACAACAATATGAGAAAAAAAAGAATAGTAAGATAGTTTTTTGTTAGCGGAGATTATCCGCTAACCCTGTGTATTTTTGTGCAGAGAGATAGGGCGATCAAGAAAAATCTATCCCCCATCGGCTCCGGAGCCTTTTACATCTCTAATCCTGGGGGACTCCGACCAGCTAATGACAATAATTCGCATAATTGGACAATGGCATTTTGCCCCTGTAATCTCATGGTCTCTAAAAAACTGAACATTTGGGTGACTAACTCTGCACCCCAGTCGCTTCTTGCTCCCCCACTTACTTTGCGGTGAATGACAATGGGACGTAAAGCTCTCTCAGCATCATTATTATCTGGTTTGACTTCAGGATAAGTTAGAAAGGTGAACCACTCTTCCCAATGACGTTTGAGACGGTTAATCAATCTTTGTGCATCATAAGGCCATCCTTTTTTGGGAGTTGCTTTAAAAATCTTTTGCAGTGAGTTCTCGACTTCTGTTCTTTTGGAGCCTAAGTCTTCAAGGGTTAAATTTCGACCATGATAATGACGATAATGGATACGGGCGGTTGCTAAAACTTGCTGTACATCGGCAGCAAATTCTCGATTCGCTTGAAAACGACTGGTTTTAAGGGACTCTAACTCTCGTTCTAAATTTGCCAGACATTTCTGTTTGGCCATCGCACTTTGTCTAAAGTAGGCACTATAGCAGTCACTGGTGAGGATGCCCTTAAAATCTGCTCCTAACAATTTCTCGACTTCTGCGGAGCTTCTAGTGGGAGCCAACATCAACACACAGACCTCATTTGATGTGGCTACCCAAACCCAATACTTGATGCCATCGATGCAATAATTGGTTTCGTCAACACATCGGATTCCTGGCTGCTGGATGTACTTTAACCACTGTTGGGTCAAGGGTTCTAAACTTTCTTGAAACCATTTGTGCATTTTGGCAAGGCTCCCTTGAGAAATGGGAATGCCAAAGACATACTCTATAAAATGTTCCTGTTTACGCCATGTAAGATTACCCCCATAGCCAAGCCAGCCCACGATGCTACTTAATCGCGCCCCATAACTGAATCCTTCTTTAACTCCCAATGGAACAGGACTGTAATCTGACCATCCACAACTAGGACATTTATAGAATCCGCGACGATATTCCCTGATTTCTATGGGTTGGTCTACTACTTCAGCCACTTGCTGGACTTTTTCGGGAACTACTTCATCTCGTTCCACTGAACCCCCACAAACAGGACAGTTTTCTAGTTCTAAAGGGACTATCTTATCGGGCTGACCAAAACCATTACGGGTCTTCCCTGGGTGGTCATATTTTGGTCCGCGTTTAAATCCTTTTTTGCGTTTCTTTTTGTCAGAAGGCTTTTTTAGTTGGTCTGATGATGGGGGGACTGAACTGTTTTTTGAGTTACGGTTTTTTAGCTTATCTCTCTCTTCTTTCAATTTTTCAATTTCTTGCTGTTGTGTAGAGATTTGTTGTTGTTGCTGGTCAATCAGTCTTTGTTGAAGAGATAACTGTTGTTGTGCCTTGACTAGCCACTCAATCATGAAGACATTGTTCGCCAACTGTTCATCGGCGATAGCTCTAACTAGTGCAGCTTGGCGAAAGTAATCCACCATATTTTTACAGAAACTTTCGTGACTAGCCACGACAATGTGTTTCAATGAGGTGATTTCCGAGAAAGCTTTTCCCATAGGGGGTAATCGCTTGGACTAAAGGCTTTCAAGAAATAAAAGGAACAGAGAGTTAGCGGATCTTGGTACACAACTTTAAAATTTCATAATTGCCTTGTCTGAAAAAACAGAAGAAATAGATTAAAATGAAGAGGTAAAAAGATTAGAGAGAGTAAATTGAAGCTAAAACAGACAAATAATCCCTTAACCCCGTCGATGGTCGATGATTTACGTTTAGCAGCCTCAAAAATGACGGGAGCAGAGCGTCGTTCATTTCAAGCTGAAATGTGTCTCAAGTATTGTGGAGGAAGTGCCAGACAAACCGAAATCGTGTTTGGTTGGGGGAGAAAAAATGTTCAACTTGGATTACATGAAAAACGAACTGGGATAGTGTGTTTAGGATTACAATCAGTCAATAGTGGATGTAAAAAATGGGAGGAAAGATACCCAATAGTTGCCCAATCATTGAAAGAAATAGCCGAAGCTCACGCACAACAAAACCCCACATTTAATAACCCCATTGCCTATACAAGATTAACGGCGGCTGAAGCCATTAAACAATTAAGAAATCTAGGATATAATGGAGAGGAGGTTCCTGCTGCTTCGACAATGGCAGATATTTTAAATCGTTTGGGCTATCGATTAAGAAAAGTGGTAAAAGCTAAACCTAAAAAAAAATCTCGGAGACGGACGCTATCTTCGAGAATATAGAGAAAAAAGATAGAAAAAAAGACCCTTCTGTGAAACGTTTAAGTATGGATTGTAAAGCAACTGTGGAAATAGGAGAATATTCACGTGGCGGACAAACCAGAGGTTATAATCAAGCTCAAGATCATGATATGGGAACTAAAGAAAAATACGTTCCTTGTGGGATTGTAGATGAAGATACAGGGCAACTTTATGTAACTTTTGGAAGTTCTTATAAAACGAGTGATTTCATGGTAGATAACTTGGAGCAATGGTGGACAAGTCTGAGTATAACTGAAAAGCAGCAACTAGAGAACATCCAAATTAAAGTTGATAATGGACCAGAAAATAGTGGAATAAGAAGGCAATTTTTGAAGAGAATGGTAGAGTTTGCCGACCAAACTAAGAAATCTATTCAATTACTATATTTTCCTCCTTATCACAGTAAATATAATCCCATAGAAAGATGTTGGGGAATTTTAGAGAGGCATTGGAACGGAACACTTCTGAGAAATGCTCAAACGATGTTAGCTTGGGTAAAAACTATGACATGGAAAGGCTTAAATCCGATAGTTAAGTTAAGTAAAAAAGTTTATCAAAAAGGCATTTCTTTAACGAAAAAAGAGATGAAGGAAATTGAGAAACGTTTAGAACGTAATCCTCACTTACCTAAATGGGATATTTTGATTAGACCCAGTTAGTCTAAAAAGTTAATAAGAGTGTAAAATTAAGTGAATTTCCTTTTTAAAAATAGTCAAAGCTAATTTAAAAGTTAGCGTATTTCTTTCTTTTAGATAGGGAGGTTTTTGTTCGCGGAAAGTATCCGCGAACAACTTTTTATTTTTCCCTTTTCGCTTATTTGAGATGTTCTACAAACAGATTCTGAGAATGGGTGGGAAACTTTTTCTTGGAAATCACCTGAAACTAACGGAAGAATCTCGAAGTTGATGTCCATGATAAAAGCATTGCCAATTAACCTCTCCAACCTACAGAAAACAGTACTCCAACAAATAGTGAGAGGGACAACAAACCCCTATCGCCTTGTTAGACGAGCCAAGCTAATCTTAGCCGCAGCATCAGGAGAGAGCAATAGTTCGATTAGTCGAAGATTAGAATTAGACCGAGTACAAGTGCGTCAGTGGCGATCGCGATGGTTTGAGGAGAGAGAAAAACTGAGTGCCGCCGAAGAACAACAGGTAACGGAGAAAGCCTTAATGGTCTTGATCAAAGGAATTTTAAGCGATCGCCCAAGACCTGGAACAACAAAATCCTTTACGGTCGAACAAGTAGTCCAGATTGTAGCGATCGCTTGTGAAGAATGTGAAAAATCAGACAGACCAGTGAGCCATTGGACACCTTCAGAGTTGGCGGATGAAGCCATAAAAAGAGGAATTGTCGAAAAGATTTCCCCCCGTAGTGGGGGGCGTTTTTTAAAAAGAAGCGACATTACAACCACATCTCGTTCGTTACTGGTTAAATGCCAAAATTGATGATCCCTTAAAATTTAAAAAGCAAGTCAAATATATCTGTGAACTTCATCAAGAAGCTAAAACTTTGTTAGAACAAGGAATTCATTTAATTAGTACAGATGAAATGACAGGGATTCAAGCTCTTGAGAGATTATTTCCGAACAAAAGAATCAAGCCTAAACAAGTAGAAAAAATCGAATTTGAATATGAAAGACACGGAACTTTAAGCTTGATTGCGAACTGGGATGTGGCAAGAGGAAAAGTTGTTAGTCCCTCTATTGGACCGACAAGAACGGAACAAGATTTTTCTGAACATATCCAGAGAACGATTAAGATTGATGAAAAAGCAGAATGGATTTTTATTGTAGATCAACTCAACACTGATAAATCGGAAAGCTTAGTCAAATTAGTAGCAGAAAGCTGTGGAATGACTATTGATTTGGGGAGAAAAGGAAAGGAGGAGATTTTGCAATCTATGGACAGCAGAGCAGATTTTTTATCAGATGAATCTCATCGAATTCGCTTTGTTTATATTCCCAAACATACATCGTGGCTTAATCAAATTGAGTGTTGGTTTTCGATCTTAGTCAGGCGTTTACTCAAAAGAATTACTGTCTGTTCAACTGAAGAACTATCCCAAAAAAATCTCAATTTTATTGATTACTTTAATCAACATTTTACTAAGCCGTTCGTTTGGAAATTTAAGGGCTTTAAAGATCATAAGTGACTAGTGGATTATTTTTGCTAAGCTGCACTAGGATAAAATAAGCGGGACTTATTAGAAAGTTTAGCCAATATAGCGTAACTAATAGAAGAAACAACTAAAGTGAGGGAACTAAAATCGCTAAAAACTCCCATGAAAGGTAAGGTAAAAGCTAATAAATTCCAAGGTCTTTTTGACCATCCCCATTGTCTCCAAGGAAGGGTATAAACCACAATACCCAATAAGGAAAGAATAGATCCTATTACATTGGATAAGAAAGTAGAAGGAAAGATAAAAAAACCATATATAGAAGTTACTCCTGCTTCTATAAATCCTGCATATACCCAAACTTCTCCTTTTATCTTGTCGAGGGAATTACGTCCTTCTAGGATAGCATATTGGGTTAAAAATAAACCAACACTTAATCCAATTAATTGCTGTAATGCTAGGGGATATAGTAAAGATAATCCTAGAAAAATACTACCTAAAATCCAGTGTGAATGAGCAATAATTTTTAATTCTCTTGAAGTTAAGTATAAATAGGAAGATAACCAAGGTGAGGCAAGACGGTAAAGGTACATTATTGTTGTTGCTAATGCTGCCATACTTAAATATTTATCTCCCCAAGAAAAATTGGTAATCTGATAAAATAATAGTTCGTAAGCAGAAAAAGAAAGCAGAGAAATTCCTATATATACGAAAAGTTTTAGACTTCTTTGTTGGCGAAAAAGCCAATTATAATGAGACCAAAACCAAGGAAAGTAAAACCTGTAAAACTATTAAATGAGTCGTATCTTAATGCTGTTCCTAAGCCTCCATATAAAAGTGGTAAAATATGTAAACTTCTTAAAAATTGTCTTTCTCCTGTTCTTCTTTGCCACCATCTTCCAATTAATTGTAGTAAAAGTCCTAAAATGATATTGACAATAGCTAATAAAAGTAGAGATTCACTGAACTGGGTTGTAATATTAATTGTCAGTAACTCTAATGACCATCCGAATGTGTAAAAAATCAAATTATTAGGCTGTTTTATAGTACGATATAAAAGCCCTAATAATAGAATAATTATGGTTATGATAACCAGAAAAGAGGAACTGGTATATCCCCAAAAAATAGCGATTGAATATAAAGTTAAAGACGCTAAAATAAACCCAGATAAAATTATTCCATAGATATCAAATACTTTAGCATAAATAGTTGCTAATACTTGAGTCTTTTGCTTCAAATAACTCCAGATTAACCAAAACAAAATTAATGTTAAACTCTCGGTTAGTATCCAAACAGGAATTGTTGGTAAGTTTAAAATTTTTATGGCTTTTAAAACTATCAGAGAACGACAAAATATGGCCATACCTATAGTCATAAATACTGTTATATAATTAGGTAAGAAATAACTATTTGTGAACAGTAATACAGTTCCAGTTATTGGGGTTATAATTTTGATGTTTAAAAGATTAGGATCTAAAAGTTGTAGAACTAAAATAACAATACTACTCGACCATAATATTTTCTCTTGTTTGGGTTTTTGCCAACTACGATAAGCTGTTGCTATCATCAATGAATTAATCGTAATAAATAAAAATAAGTCATTATTTATAAAAGAATTAGCCGTTAATCTGTTAATAAAAATAGGTACTAAAAGCACTCCAGATAAAATTAGTCCCCAGGTATCAACAACTTTAGTGTAAATAATAGCTAATGCTTGAGTCTTTTGCTTTAAATAAGTCCAAATTAACCAAAGAAGAATTAAGCTTAAACTCTCGGTTATTATCCAGATAGGAATAGTCGGTAATTCAAAAAATTCTGTAACCGTTAACACAATAAGAGAATTAGAAAATATAGCCATACCTATAGTTATAAACGCCGTTGAAAAATGAGGCAATAAATAACTATTTATCAACAATAAGATAATGCCAATTACTGGTGTGATATTTCTAGGAATTAAAAGATTAGGGTTGGATAATTGTAAAATTAAAAGAGTGCTAATACTGAACCATAATAAGCTATTTGGTCTAGGTTTTTGCCAACTGCGATAAGCTATCCCTAGCATAATTAAATTAATAGTAATCAGTAAAAACAAATCATTATTAAGAAGATAATCAGTTGCCAGTCTGCAAATAGAAATAGTCGTAACTGTAAGCGTCGATAAAGTGAGTCCCCATAGATTTAATGCTTTTTTATAATAATCAATACTATGGATTTGAAAATAGTTAAGAGCGTGATAAATAATCCAAACTAAGATAGTAATAATGGTTGCCAATAATAACCAATATATCCAAAAATGTTCTACATATTTTAAACCATTATCTTCTAAAACAACCACCAGAAATTCTAGAAAAAAACAAATGCTAATAAAGGCAACATCAACCTGTTTAAAAATCTGTGTTTGTACCACCATTAAGATAGTAGCAATTGCTAATTCTATCCATCCCCATAATGGTAATGATAAAGCAGGAATAGGTACAATCGCTAAGATTAATATACTATATAATAACGGTATTCTATTGTTGCTTATATGAGGTTGCCAACTACGATAAGTGACAGTTCCCATTAAAACAATAGAAGAAATTAAGGTGTTAGTTGCTGAGGTATAAACCAAAGACACATCGATCAATCTAGTTAAAGTTACTAGGGATACAATATAGGCATAAACATCAAAAGTTTGAGCATAAGTAGAAGCTAAATCTGATATATTATCACTCAAAACATGACGAATAAACCACAAAAGAAGTGTTATAATAACTCCTGAAAGTACCCAAAGAGAGGGAGAGAGATTTAATACTAATAGATAGAAGAAAATTGATGTTATTCCTAGTCCTAAAGTTATAATTACTGAGTATAGATGACGTAAATATTGAGTATTTATTATCATCAAAACTGTACCAAATACTAATCCTAATAGTTGGGTTTCTGGAAAATGAATTGTTAGTGCTTGTAGCAGACAAATAGCAATGAGACTTAATTCACTTGCTAGTTTTCTCCGAGGTAAATACCAAGTAGCGATCGCTGTTAATAATGAGGGAACAATCAACCAAGTTAGACCCCAAAAAACAGAATCAAATGACAAGTTAAACCACAGTAAAATATAGGATAATGTAGCGAAACCTAGTCCAAACTCCCAAGAATTCTTACTAAGCAATCGCAGCAAAGATTGTTCTTGAAAGTGAAGTAAAGATACTAGAATCTCAACCAGCATAAAACCCAATAAAATAAAAGACCACATATTAAGAGAAATTTCAGAAAAATAATAGTCAATTCCAGAAGTTAAAGTTAATATTAAACCTATATGGGTCACTAAAGCTAAGGGTTTGAGCAAAAAACGTTGATTTAGTTTAAGCTTATGTCTTGTTTCATAATTGGACTTTGGATAAAAAACAATTATTAGCGTAAATTTTACGCTAAACATATCTCCAGAGCTAAAATAGAGAATTAAGGTGATTTTAAAAACTCTCTTTCCATCTTTTTAGGGGATTTTAAATATTAAATAGCTTCATTCAGTTTCGGTTCCAATATAGATATCTAAGTAGCTTTCAGTTAGAGATTGAATGACTCGTTCTAATTCATCAATGAGATTTCTTCTAGTGAGTTTTTCTACAGCATCAATATGAGCAGAACTTCCGGCTCGTCCTAAATATTTATATTTGGTTTTTTTCTCATTATTAGTGGCCATAGGAAAAATTGATTCAGCAGCCTGTAGTTTATAATACCAGTAGATTGTTCCCTTTCGATTAACCTGATAACGAATAATATGACAATTAGCTGGTGCTACTTCCCCTTCCCGTTCAATTTTCTTTATTTTCTGTTTAAGAGAGCGAATTAGACTCTTAATTTGTTTGGCTCTCAGGTGGACATCTTGACTGGTCTTAAGTTCGGAATGTGATGACATTAGCCTTAACTGTAACAAACAACCTCTTTTGATGTTAGCGTATATATTCCGCTAATTTATAAGGTAATAAATTTTAAAAATGACCAAAAATGAAACGGCTACGTCTGTCGAGGAATTCCTGGTGTGGAGGTCTAACCTCTTCCAAGGACTAAAAGCTAGAAAAGAAACTATTATAGAATTACTCGATGCCCTCTCCAGTAACCAACAAGCTCACTCAGTCGTTGAATTGTCTCTCAATCCTTTATTTAGAAGAGATTATAACAGTTTATATAGAGGAATTCAAGAGTTTTTACCCACTCAAACTGACCCTAATTATGAACAGAGAATTGAGACTTTATTTTCAGCGGTATCGAGAACAATTCCTCCCACTTCAAAACATTATAACTTATTGGGTATTGACACAACTCCCTGTCCACGACGGTTTGCCGAAACGTTAGCGGATAAAACCTTTATTCATTACCCCAATCCAATTAAGGGAAATAAACCCATTAATATTGGACATTGTTATTCCGTTGTCTGCGCTTTACCTGACCAAATAGACACAGAAAAAGTCCCTTGGGCTGTCCCCTTATCAGGAGAGCGAGTCCCCTCTAAACATAAAGGAGTAAATCAAGGCAATCAACAACTAAAAAAAATCTGGCAAAGTTCTTTATTTTCTGATAAATTATCTGTCTTAGTGGCTGATAGTGACTACAGCCAAAAGGATTTTATTGGGGAACAAGTTAAGCATGAAGACGTAGTTACTATTACAAGAGTTAGAAGTGACCGAGTTTTTTATCGTCAATTTATTCGGGACCCAAATCAAGCCAAAACTTCGGGACATCCCCGTTGGTATGGGGATAAATTTGACCTTAAAGATGACCAAACTTGGACTGAACCTGATGAAGTTCATCATGTTCCCTTTACAACGAAAAAAGGTCGTCAATTAACAGTGACTATTTCGGGATGGAAACAGATGTTAATGAGAGGAACTAAAAACTATAAAATGAACAATCACCCCTTTACTTTACTCCAGATTGTTGTCAGAGATCAAGAAAGAAATAGTATTTGGAAACCTATGTGGCTTATTGTTATTGGTTCTCGGCGCGATGAGTTAAGTTTAGTTGATTGTTATCAGTGTTATCGACAACGTTATGACATGGAACATCTTTTTCGATTTGGTAAACAAAGATTATTGATGACATCTTATTTAACTCCCGATGTACATCATGAAGAAAATTGGTTTAAACTAACACTTCTTTCTTATGTAAATTTGTGGGCTGCCAGAAAATTAGCTGTGGTTTTACCCCGTGATTGGGAACAGTATTTGAAGACTAATAAATCCATCAAAATCACCCCTAGTCTAGTTCAAAGAGACTTTTCAAGAATAATTACGACCTTGGGGACTTTCGCCAAATTTCCCAAACGTCGAGGTTTTTCTTCCGGACGTATTAAAGGTTACAAAAAAGCCCCACGAACTCGTCATGATGTTATCAAGAAAGGGAGCAAAAAATCAACTGAAAACTTAAAAGCTCCTTAGTTTTCCTCAGAATCTATAGATTAGCCCTATTTGTCAGCCAATTTTATTGACTGATACAGAGCGGATATTTTTGGATTTTAGTTTAGCGTAAGATATAAGCTAACAAACTTTTTTGTCCAAAGTCCAATTCATAAGCTAATGTTAAAGTTGATAATGTTAAATTAACAGTTCTAACCAGAGGATTAATTAGGCTAACTGCTGTTAAAATAAAGCCAAATAAGAGAAGTAATTTTTCACTAAAAATATATAACTTAACATGGCTTCTATTTAGCCAAAAATGTCGCCCTAATATGATAACGAATAAGTAAGGAAAAAGAACAATACTACTTAAGACAAAAGTATGATTGCTGGTGTTAGTAAAATCAATAATATTACTCCAGATAGGTTGACTAAAAGGGGAACGAACCAATAACCAATGAATTTGTACACCGATTATAAAAATCATAAAAAAATATAGTCTTGAGCCATATTTTTTTAACCGTCTTCCTAACCAAATAATTGCCAATAAACTAATAGCGATCGCTTGACTAGGAATAACAAAAACAGATAATAACCATCCTAGAGTTAATAAACAACTTCCTATCCATTTCCACGGGGTTTTTGGAGGCGATCACCAACCCATTAACCAACCACATAAACCGATGGCTAAACTTAGTTGAAAAACATCAACTTGAGCTAGAAATATAGCCCTCACCAAGATAATGATTAACGCATAAATAATAATTCCTTCTGTTAAACTAAATGACAATATTCTTTGATTATTTCTAGAATTATTTACAGGAGAAATAAAAGTAATAACTGCTGTCCCTATAACACCGATATAAGTAGCAATTAAAGGAATACCTGGGAGAGTCCATCTCCAGTGTAAGTACGTTAAACCTAAATGATTTAATAAAGGGAGAGAATTATTAGAAGATTGATTATTATCCTTAAAAAATTTAACGGTTAATATAGTTAAAGATAAACTCCCCACTAACATTCCAACTAATCCTAAAAAACTATGCCAGAGGGGGAAACTATCCATGGCCAAAAAGTTAATAGTAACTAATAATAAAGTTACAATACTCAACCCTTGGGTTGTCAACCGTAAATTATCTTTTTTTCCTGTCCACCAACTAGCAAAACCAAACCCTAACGTATATAACCAAAGGATTCCATATTGCAAAATTGCCGGAGACTTTTCCCACCAAGTAGCTGCTATTACCCCCGAAGAAACTACTACCATAAACACCCCTAATAACAGCAACCAAATAACACTTAGTTCCGCCATTAAAGATTGAACAATTTGTGCTACTCTGGGTGTTCTTCGACTTTTTTTACGAACCATCGCAACTCGATATTTAGAAGGAGAGCTTGGAATTTTTTGACGTTTTTTAGGAGTGTTAGGTACTTGAGATTTAGGAATGGGTAAAGATTGTTTTGAGGGAGTATTAACAGGAGTAAAAGTCTCAGTTTTACGAGGAATAATAATAGCAGGACAACTCAAATCTTGTCTAGCAATATCTTTAATATGTTTATCTGTTAATAAACCTAATTTTACCTAACGATCTAAACCTCGTAAAAGGAGAGGATTAGATGCAGAAACTTTAATACTAAAAGTAATTTTTGCGTCCTCATTAAAAGAATCTACCTCTTCTAAAAGTCGTAATTGTTGAATTATATTTGTTATGGTTAGGGTAGTTTTAAAATTAATTTGAAACGAATCATTACCACCCACCAGTTTAGCTGGAACACCTTCCTCAGAAATTAAGCCTAAGTCTAGCCAATATTGCCATCCTTCTAATATTTCAGAGATAGGGGTTTTTCGAGTTATTTGAATAAATATGGAGTTAGAGTGATCCCTTGACGATGACATAAGAAAGTCCTAAACAATAAAATCTGTTGCCCCTTCTTTATAGTTTAATCCATCATTCCCATAAGCGTCTTCGAGAAGTCCCTTTCAATCTAGTGTGAGCATCTTTTAATAACTTGGGGATATCTAAATTTTCAGGACAACGGGGTAAACATTCACCACATTCTGTACAACGATGTCCTTTGTTACCAGGGAACCAATGTCCGGCATTTTCTAACATTCCATAACGATATTGTCCATAGTTTTTCAGATCATAAGCAATAGTTAGGTTTCTTAAGCGCAAAATTTCAGGGATATTAATGGTTTCAGGACAAGGTAAACATTGATAACATTGACTACATTTATCGGTATTTAAAACCCTGTTTAAATGCTCCTCTAGTTCCTTTAATTTCTGACTTTCTTCGGGGCTTAATTTGTCATTTTGCTCAAAAAGTGATAAAATAGAGTTGAACTCCTTAGGATGCGATGCCCCGGTGCTTAAGGTTGTAACGCGGTCATCGCTCAACAAGAAGCGATAGGTTAAAGCCAGGGGTGAAAAAGGCGCACATAAGTCTGTGAGTAAAGCAGAGGGTGTGTAGAGTAAGCCTCCTTTGTCCCCAGGAGAAATAATGAAAATGCCCATGTCCTTTTGAGAAGCTAAGGCGATCGCCGGGGCATTGCGCCGCCAAAAATAGTAATAATGAAGGTTAACAAACTCAAATAACCCCGTCTCCATGGCGGCTAAAATGACCTCTAGACTACCGTGAGTTGAGAAACCGAGGTGATTTATCTTACCTTCATCTAAAGCCCTTTGTAGGGGCAAAAAACAGCCATTGGGCTTTGTGATCCATTCCAGATGCTCCCAAGTATTGACACCATGAATAGCTAGACAATCGATATAATTTAACTGTAACTTTTGTAAAGATTCATCAATCCACCGACTCATTTTTTCAGCATCAGGGTTTGGGGTCAACTTTGTGGTTATATAAATTTTCTCTCGAGCAACTAATCTTTGTTGTTGTAAAAAACGACCCAAAAACTCTTCACTTTTTCCATATCCTCTCGCAGTTTCTAGATGATTTATCCCCAGAGAAATAGCCCTTTCCAAAGTTTCGTTAAAAACCGTTTCTGAAGCTAAACAGCGCATGGTTCCCAGAGAAAAAATAGACAAATTCAAATTTGTTTTCCCAAAACGCCGATATTGCATTGTTAGTTATTTTAAATTCTCAACTCTAAACTTCTTCTTACTGTTCGTCATTGTTTTCTATTTTTGCCTGTTTAATCAATTCTTCAGGACTTAACTTTTCCACAAAATCTCGGAATGCCTGACGTTCCTCTTCATCCGCTTCCCTATCAACCGGAATAGAAGCATCAGCAATCACTTCTTCCATAACCCAAATAGGGCTATTAGTGCGTAGAGCGATAGCAATAGCATCACTGGGACGACAATCAATTTCCTTTTTCTTTTTGCCTTGTTTTAGAGAGAGAATGGCATAAAAAGTATTATCTTGTAGAGAATGAATGATAATTTTTTCCAAACACATACCCCAAACTTCAAATAAATTTGCAATTAGATCATGGGTCAAGGGTCGAGGTTGTTTTTGATTTTCGATCGCCCCAATAATAGACTTAGCTTGATCTTGTCCAATATAAATGGGTAAAGCCCGACGTTCAGAACCATCTTTTAACAAAACAATGGGACTGCGGGTAACCGCATCCAAGGCTATTCCTGCCACTTTCATTTCAATCATTGACTTATCCTCTTGAGTCTCTTTAAAGGACGATTATTTCGATAATGAACTACCCACAATCGTCGCTACGCTTTGATTGGGGTTTCTGTCGCTTCAACTCCCAATCTTTAGCAAACCCTCCACATCGCTTTGATGTGTGTTTTTGCTCAGAGGACTGAGATCCACGATTGAGGAGGTTAGTTCCTAACCCCCGTGCATAATTGAGCATCACGGTTGCGGCCGCCGCGTCGCGATCCATAGAACATCCGCACTCACAGCTATGCACCCTTTCAGACAACTCTTTTTTCTTTTTCTTACCACAATTAGGGCAAGTTTGCGAAGGAGCTATTTTGATAGGAACTTCAACAAAAACACCTCCGGACTCTTTCACTTTATACTTGATGAGCTTGGTTATATTACTTATACCTACATCAAGTAAATTGCGATTGAGTCCGGTTTTTTGCTTCTTGCGCTTACTTCCTTTCTTAGCCTTGCGAGTCATCGCTTTTATATTTAGCTTTTCGGTAGCTACCAAGCTATTACTGCTTACAATTTGTGTAGATACCTTATGTTGCCAATCTTGTCTCTGATTGGCAACTTTATTTTGTAGTTTACTAACTTTTTTACGAGCTTTCTTCCACCGCTTAGATGCTCTAATTCGCTTCTTCCTGTTAGGGGAACGTTTGCGTCTTAATTGACGAGACGCTTTAGTTATCTTGTCTTTAGATTTAGCTAAAAACCGAGGATTCTCAATACCTGTTGAATCGTCAAAGGTTAACGCTCTTAACGTCCCAAAATCGACACCACAAGCACCTGTTCCCGTCTCTCTAGATACCTCGCATTTAATCGTGATAGAACAGTACCATTTGTGGTTTTTCCAGACAATCGTACAAGTGGTAGGTTGACCCCAAGTTCGAGCCTTTCCTCGCATTCGGATTTGACCTAAGTTTGACAACTCCAAAGCCCCGTGAACTCCTGTTGTATGGGCTTTCCATCCTGATTTAGCAGGGTATGTCCACCCTCGGTATCTTTGGAAACTTTTGAATCTTGGAAACTTAGCTAGTCCTTGGAAAAACCTTTGGAAAGCATAGTCAACCCTTTTGCAAGTTGCTTGCAGTGCTTGAGAACCCAATTGTTTATATTCAGTCCAGCACTCCTTGAATTCAGGAAGACAGTTTTGTTGGTCGAAATAACTGATGCTTTTACCAAAATGTCGATATTCAGTTATCCGATGGGACAAATAGGCGTTGTACAAGTATTGGTGTAATTTACGCCAATCATGCAATGTCCTTTCCTGCTTTTTTGTCGGATATAACCTGAATGTCACTCTTCTGGTGGTTAGCATTTTTCGACCCAATCAACTATGATAATCAGTGTAAGTCACCTAATGCAAGATGTCAACCTCACTAAACAAGAGTTCTCACTGCGCTTATGCTATTCACCTTCATATTATATTTATTACTAAGTATAGACGAAAAGTATTGACCGCAGAGATGATAAAACAACTTGAAGAATATTTTAAGGTTTCCTGTGAAAAACAGAAGTGTGAGTTATTGGAATTTGGAGCCGAAAGCGATCATTGTCACTTATTGGTATCCTTCCATCCCAATAATAATATTTCTATTTTTGTCAAAAATATAAAATCTTCCTCAAGTCGTCTTCTTCGCAAGGAATTTAAGATAGAGTTATCAAAGTTCTATTATAAACCTGTCTTATGGTCAAGCTCTTATTGCGTAATTTCTGCTGGTGGTGCGCCCCTAGAAGTTATCAAGAAATATATTCGGAATCAAAAAACTCCCCAATAAGTTCTGCCCTGGCGAGAAATCCCTCGATTTTCGTTCCTCAATCGGGGATTTCTCGCCAGGAAGAGGTTAAATAATAAGCTATACTCACAGTATGCCCCAAAATTTAGATTAAGATGTTTGTCTAGAACACGGGGGAGATGTTGTTGAGGAAAGCTTAGTTAATGTTTACTGGTTTAGTCCAAGGTCTTGGTATTATCCGTCCCCTCGAATCCGATCGCTTTACCCTTTCGATTCCCGATGGCGATTCTTCCCCCATTTTATCAGATTTGGCCATTGGGGACAGTGTAGCGGTTGATGGAGTTTGTTTAACCGTAGAAGAAATAGTCAAAGATGGGTTTGTGGCCACAGCTTCCCCAGAAACCCTAAAACGAACCACTTTAAGCCAAAAAATTGCCACCGCTAGTTATGTTAACCTAGAACACTCTTTGCGAGTTGGGAGTAAACTAGGGGGTCATTTCGTTACCGGTCATGTGGATGGGTTAGGATGTTTACAAGAGGCGATCTCCACCGATAAAGCCTGGGAAATCACCTTTACTGCACCCTCATCACGATGGCCACAGTGGGAGAATTTTATTCAACCTTATGTGATCCCTAAAGGGAGTGTGGCGGTTAATGGTATTAGCTTAACTGTGGCTGAATGCGATGCTGAGGGAACTTGGTTTAAAGCCGCCGTCATTCCCCATACCTATAGTCAAACCAACCTTTGTTATCTCAAAAACGGGGATTTGGTGAATATTGAAGGAGATATTTTAGGGAAATATGTGGCAAAATTACTGGGAAAACAATTCCATTCCGAGGAATCCCTAGATGAAGTTAATTTAACTTTTTTGGCAGAAAATGGTTATCTTTAACCGATAAAACAACTAATAACTGCATCTTTTTTCCATCAATGTCTGCGTGATTTTCCTCAACATTGTCAATCCGTTGGGTCATCTCTTGGAAATATGGGTAATACTAGATATAGTGGATATCATAGCCAGTCTTTAAGGACAGGGTAGAAAAAATAAACATTACTGACATTAGCACTTATCTGTAGTGGTTGTGAGAAATTTAACATAATTACTGATGTCTCCCCAAGATAGCATGGATTCCTATCGTAAGCCGTGAACGTATGGCCATTGCTATCTACAATCACCGTTGACAAGGAAAAAATGATGAATCACGGACAAAATAACCTTAATTTGAAGAAGTCACCGGTTTATAAGACCGAAAAGCCAGCAGCACCTTTAAAAGAACCTAAAAAAGACCGAATAACCGAAAAGTCAAGAATTATAACTGTTAAGACCACTTCTCTGAGTGAAGAGGATTTCTCTTCTTGGAGTTCTCCAAAGATTAGTCATAAAGAAGATTCTAGGAAAATTATTAGTTCATCTTCTTCTCAGAAAGTACCGACTCCCGGTCCTCCCGTCTTCTTTTGGGAAGTCTTGATGACGGTAGCTTTGTTGATTATGGCATTGTGGATGCAGGGCTTGCCCGCTAGACAAATGCCAGACAACATAGATATAGATGGGGGAGGTTTGCCCTCTTTTGAGATGACGAAGCCGCAGATGGGATTTTAGCTCAAAAGGGTGATCACTGAAATCTTAAAACTTTTGTCTAGTGGTTGACACTGATGTTAAAAATTGTGTATTATTAAGGATGCAAATAGCTTAATCGTTCATCTCTACATTGCCATAAACAAAGACAATTAAGAGACGGAAGTAGGCTGTGAATAAGTTGCCGAAGGAACGCTTTAACTGCCGATCAACATTAGGTTGTAACATAAAAATGCTTATTATTTCTTTAATTACCCTACTAATCGCATCAGTGTCAGCTTTTTTGAGTATTAACTCAAATGAGGATATTGTCAAGGTTTCTATGGGATGCGTCGCTTTACTCTGTTCTTTGATAACCCTAATCGTTGCCCCTTGGGTTTTAAAGCTCAGTATAATAGCCATCCCCCTAGTCATTGATAGACTCAACAACCTAACCAAAGAGGAATATCCCCGTTAGGCCGCTAAAAAAGCTCACCAGTCAAGCAAACACTTAAGCTAAAAGTGATAGGCTTTGTGAGTCTCAGGGTCAAACTTAAACCGTTTCAAAGCATTTGTCTCACCATATAGATTCAAAGTCACAGTCTGTTCATTCCCTATCGCTTCAACGCAATGAATGGCTTCGGTTGTGAAACTAATGATATCCCCTGTTTGAAAGACTTGCTCACCAACCTTTTCAACATTTTGGGGATATTCTCTTGTAGGAAAAAGCCCCCAGAAAGTATTTTTTTGTTGTCCTTGTAAAGTAGCAACCACCCCCCAAGTACCATGATTATGAATGGTTGTGTAGGTTCCTGGGTCCATAATCTCGGTTTGTAAGGTAAAAGGAAACCCTAGTTCATCGTAGAGCAAACTAAACCCTGTTCCTGTTTGGGCCGAAGGGGTAGGAATACTTTGAGAGATCCAGTAAACATTCAGCACCAACTTCCGTATCAAACGACGTAAAATCGGAAGGTACTCCGTTTCAGCTTGTTGAGTGATCTCTGCCTCGTTAACCACATCGTCCAATTCCGTCAAAAAGCGATGTAATCGATAGGGCGTGGTTGTAGTCAATAAGTCCCACTGTCGAGGGGAAGGGAATGATAAACATTGGCCATCATCTTGAAGCAACCAATCTTGTTGTGGCATCTAAACTCAATCTCCTTGCGCTGATCTCAAAACAATTTGTTCCCTAAGAGTCAATCATAGGTTATCGTTCAACCGGAATAAAGCAGAATTCAACGAAACTTAACCTTTGTTACCCATTAATTTCTAAAGCTTGTTATTTTAGAAATAATAGCGTAACAGTGAACACTATGGAAGATAAAGAAAAACAAGGGAAAAATGAGGCAATTCAACGGGAAATTTTAGCAGGGCGTAAATTTTCTTTAGCTGAAGCCATCGGTAGAGAAGGAGGGGACTTTTTAAAAGGGGAATCTCCCGTTCCCAAATTAGTACAAGCTACCACAGAAATTAATACTTTTATTGCCATTAATTTACAAGATTCATCTGGGGCATTACAAGCAGTTTTACAAACCTGGATCAGCACAGACGAAGCAGGGGTTAGTAAAAATTTAGACAGTCCTTTAACAGCTTTAAAACAAATGTTAGACAACATTATAGACAATTCAGAATTGCTCTATGAATTGGTCAGACAAGTAGGGTTTGCTGAAAAAGTTTCTCCAAAATTTATGCCACTTTTGACCAAGAATTTTCTGACAAATCAATAAGTTTTAGTACATAAAAATTGTTTAAAGTATAATCAAAATTAATGAAAGGCGGTTTGATGAGTTCCCCTGTTCTATTATTAGTAAATAAGGACAAAAAAAGCGACAAAAACTGCCTCAGAAGTTTAGAAAGATTGACAACTAAAAATGTAATAGCAATAGATGTAATGGAGGTTTCAGGGAGTTTTGTCATCACGAGATTTAGGCTAAATCTTCGTTTAGCTTGTCCAAACTTTCCCTCAATAGCATTACGGAAGCATTCATCGGAGTGGGCTTGTTTCTTTTCTTCTTCACTGACATTTTTCGGAGGTCTTCCTAACTTCGGACCACTGATTCTTATCCCTCTTTCCTTACACCAATTTCTTTTTTCCCTAGTTCGATAAATTTTATCTACATGGACGGATTCGGGATAATAGCCAAACGTTTCTTTATACTTTTCTACTTGTTCTTTTAAATGACAAGATTCATTGAAGTTTTCCCAACTTATTTTGTATAGAAACACATAGTTATCTACACAGCTTACTGAGAGTTTAGCTCCAAACTCTATTGGTTTTCCTGCTTTTCCCCTCACTATTGGACGAATATGCGGTTGAGTTAAACTTACAATTCTTTGAGGAACACTCTGGGTCTTATTCTCCCACATTGACTGTTGTTGTTCATAAACTTTTTTGATAGTCTCTAGACAATTTTTCTGTCTTTTACTCAGATTTTCCAGGGAAGCCCCAGCTTGAATTAAGTCTTCTATATTTCCTAAATTTTTCTTAAGGTATTTTAACTGTTTCCCGATAGCTTTTCTTCTTTCTTGATAAGATACTTTTCGTTTTTTAGCTACTTTTAAGTATTCCTTTCTAGCAATTTTTCTAGAAGTTCTCGGCTTTTTTCTCAATTTTACTCTTAATGGTTTATAAAGATTATCTATTATTCTTTCTGTCTCAATTCTGGCTTGATTTAATATGCCTAAATCCGTTGGGTATTTGATGTCTGCTGGCGCACAAGTCGCATCTAAAATTAGTTTACCTTTATTTTTTATTTTTTCTCCTTTTTCTTGGAGACAATCCTTTTTTTTTACTTCTTTATCACTCTTGTCTATTTCTCTTTTTACTATTTTTTTATTGATTTTGTTTATCAATTCTCCATCAATTCTTTTCCTAAAATGAACTAGCATTGAAGATTCCAGTGGTGGCTCTTGTTGATAACAATTTAAACCTATAAAGTATTGTAGATAGGGATTTTCTCTAATCTGTTCTATAGTTTCTCTATCACTTGTTCCTAATTTTTCCTTAATAATTAATGTCCCTAATGCCATTCTAAATAGTTTGGCTGGCGCACCTTTTTCTGCTGAAAAAAGTTTAGCATATTCTTCCTCAAAATCATCCCAAGGTATCAACTCTGCCATGATTACCCAACGATTATTGGGGGACAATTTGCCCTCGAAAGGTAATTCAAATTTTTCTGGGGGCGGTAAAGGTTGCTCCTCTTTTCGATACATTTGTTCTTGACCAACAACTGGGAGGTGTTTCTACCAATTATAGCGGTTTGTAGCCGACAAAGCTGATCTTTTTTGCGATCGCGAATATGGGTGTAACCTTTTAAAGAATAGGGTTTTGCTTTTATTCAGCAAACCCCAAGTAGACTTTCAATGGGGAAAAATGTACGATGAACGTCCTTATTTCCAGTCTCCAGGACAACCACCTCATCCCGATGATGAATATACCCACGAATCAGTAGAAGAAAAGCTGAAAAGTTTACTAACTAAGTTATAGCACCTGTGATAACTGTGAATTGCTGTGACATTTTTGTAAAAATGGGACTATGCCCCAGTTGCTTTCTTAGCTTTTATTAATTCTGGTAATGTCAACGGTAATTTTACCAGCAAAATCTGGAATAGGAGGGGAGACTTTAGTTAACCTTACCCTAACTTGATTAATATTTGGTAAGGCAAGGATTTCTTGAGCGATAATTTCTGTCAACCTTTCAATTAAAGCAACTTTTGTGGTTTTAATATGATGTTTAACAATAGCGATGGCCTGTCGATAGTCTGAAGTATCATCGAGATTATCACTTGTACCAGCATTTGTTAAATCCGCACCTAGAGTTAAATCAACCTCAAACCATTGACCCAAAACTTGTTCTTCCGGCAAATAACCCGTATAACCGTAACAACGAATCCCAGTTACTTCAATAAAATCCATTTGAGTATTTGTTACTTTCATCAGCTTTTGTTTCTCTCTAACAATTTGCGTCAATTTTTAGACAAAACAATAGTTCAATCGTTATCATTGTGAATAGGATAACTCTAGTATAAATCTTATGAGTCACTCACCAAATAATAATCTTTCCCGTGAACTCAAAAAACAACTGACTATTTTAGGAAGCTTTGTCAGTATTTTTTGGGTAACCGAACTCGTTGATATTTTTATTTTAAAAGGTAGGTTAAATCAATATGGAATTCGACCCCAGAGTTTAATCGGTTTAAGAGGTATTTTATTTGCTCCATTTTTGCATGGAGGTTTACCCCATTTGATCAGTAACACTGTTCCCTTCTTGGTGTTGGGATGGTTAGTTATGCTGCAAGAAACCAGCGATTTCTGGATTGTTACTGCAATAACCATGCTAGTTGGGGGTTTAGGGGTATGGTTGTTTGCCGCACCCAGTTCTGTCCATATTGGTGCTAGTATTTTGATTTTTGGTTACTTGGGATTTTTGTTATTAAGGGGTTATTTCCAGCGTAATTTTATCTCCATTTTTCTGTCTGTTGTGGTTGCTTTTTTTTACGGTGGATTAGTATTAGGAGTATTGCCCTCAGCACCAGGAATTTCTTGGCAAGGTCACTTATTCGGCTTTTTAGGGGGAATTTTAGCCGCTAAATTAATCGCCAGTGAAAAACGAAATTATCCTTAGAAAAGGTAGCAGGTTTTAAACCCAATTTTTCGATAAAGCTGCTAAAACTTGGGAATGAATTACGCCATTAGTGGCTAAAACACCGTGATTATTGCTCAATTTTGTACCAACAGAAAAATCTAAGGGTTTACCCTCTAAATCCGTCACCTTTCCTCCTGCTTCTTCCACAATGACGACTCCGGGTGCATGGTCCCAGATATTTTCTTTTTTGCCCTTAAATTGCGGTAAAGGGACTCTGGTATAAAAATGAGCCTCTCCCTTGGCGATCGCCCCATATTTAGCCAAAGAATCCATCTGTTTCGCCCCATAAGTCAACCCCAGATGGCGATCAACGGCGCTTTGGACTCCGCGATCGCTATGGCTAGATTCGATGCTTTCGATGCGATACAACTGCTCAAAATTGAACGAGGGATCGACTCGAATTGGTAGAGTGTTCCCCCCTTCTAAGGGCATTTCTGTGGCTCCTTGACCCCGAATAGCCAAGAAAATCAGTCCTTTCCCACCATCTTCTCTAGGAAAAGCAGGACAAGCTAATACCCCTAACTTTACCTCTCCCCCTTCAACTAAAGCCAAAGCAACAGCGTATTGATTGCCCCGAATAAACCCCCTAGTGCCATCGATGGGGTCCAAAGTCCAATAACGTTGGGCAACTTCTCCATTACCCCAGTTAATCCAATCTATGACATTATCTGGGGTGGCAGTGGGAATAGATTCTTGTACCTGTTCAATAATTTGCTGGCGTACCCCTGCTAACTCTGGTTGTTGCAAGAGGGTAGCATCTTCTTCCCCAATCACAGGATCATGGGGAAATCCCTCAATTAACCCTTGACATAAAATGGCTTGCGCCCCGAAATCTGCCACAGTAACGGGACTGGTATCGGCCTTTTTAACCGCTTTTCCCCCGTCGGTTTGTTGCACTCGTTGACAGAGTTTAGCCGCTTCTGTGACTATCTTCAAGGCTAATTCTTTTTCTGCTTGATAATTCATTGTTTAGCAAAATCGTTAATCATTAGTTGTTAATTGCTGAAGAACCGCTTCCACCACACGATTTAAACCCACAGAATTAGAAGCTTTAAATAAAATGCGATCGCCTGGTTGAATCACCTCTCTTAACCGTTGTATCAATTGTTCGTGGGTAGGGAAAGACTGAGTTTCAATGGTTGTAACCCCTTTAGTGATAGCTTGGGACTGAGGATCATCCACCAAAATAAACAAAGCATCAATAGCCAATTTCTCTGCAGTTTCTCCCACTTCCCTATGTAATTCAGCAGAAGCGTCACCCAATTCCTTCATAGTACCAAGAACCGCTAAATGACGGGTTCCTGGGGTATCTTTGAGTAATTGTAAGGCCGCCTTCATGGATTCTAAACCAGCGTTGTAGGTTTCGTCTAGAAGGATGACATCGTTTTTTAAGGAATATTGTTGCGATCGCCCTTGAGGAAGGTTGACAGTTACTCCTTCCATTAAAAAAGTCCAGTCTAAGTTTAACTCTTTAGTAACCGCTAACGCAGCTAAATAATTCAAGGCGTTGTGACGGCCAGGTAAGGGTAAAGGAAAATCCATCCCTTCCACCCTTAATATTTGATTTTCTAACAATTCCCCGGTAATGTCCCCTCCTTCTAACCCATAGGTGATGGTTTTACCTTGCCACACCGTTGCTGCTGTTTCCATGAGACGTTGATCATCGTGGTTGAGAATAGCTACACTATTTTCGGGCATTTCCGCCAATAACTCGCATTTAGCTTCGGCGATCGCCTGTCGTGATCCTAGTCGTCCAATATGTGCCGTTCCCACATTGGTTATAATGCCGATGGTGGGGCAAGCAATTTGACTTAATAGGGCAATTTCTCCTTTGCCTCGCATGGCCATCTCAATCACAGCATAATTATGATTGGTGGTTAATCCCAGTAAGGTTTTTGGTACTCCAATTTCGTTGTTGTAGTTGGCTTGGGTTTTGTGAACATTGCCGTAAACTCCTAACACTGCTGCAATTATTTCCTTGGTTGTGGTTTTACCCACAGAGCCAGTTATACCAATAATAGGAATCTTTACATGATTTCGCCACCAATTTGCAATTTCTTGATAGGCGATTAATGTATCTTTAACAACAATTTGGGGTATTTCCTTAGTCGATTTTACAGATACTTCGTGGTTAACGATGAGGGCAATTGCTCCTTTATCAATTACCTCATCTACAAAGCGATGTCCATCAAATTTATCTCCTTGTAAAGCAATAAAAATATCGTTTTCTTGGATTGTTCTGCTATCGGTACTAATTTTATTGATAGATTTGTCAGACAAAGTTTGTGATATCTTTTGGAAAGTGCCGGACAGGATAGTTGGAATTTCACGGAGAATCATAGTAACAACTTGGAATAACTACTGAGATAAAACGAGAAAATTTACCGAGAAAAATTAATTGAATAGTGGTGATCAAGATCACATACAAAAGGTGTTCTCTTCCGTTACTTTAAGAGATGTCTTTACAGAATAAGACCTAATGAGAAAAGTGTATTTAACTGTAAATCTAATCAAGGGAGGTTAGATAAAAACAACAAGAATTATAGAATAGGAATTTTCAAAATTCTTTCCTAGATTGTTACAATGAAGGAAAGATACAACGAACACTGTTGACCATAACCAAACAGCTAAAAATGCTTGAGCAACTACTATCATCAAACCGAAAGTGGGCGATAAACTGACCTATAACCTAAACGGAATTTTACAGCCCCAGGTTACATTAATCAATTAAAATGGGCTGACGGCCATGAATAACCTGCACCAAAGCTACTCACGACAACAAGGATCCCAAGAAGAACAAGTCATTTACGATTACTTCTTACAACATATCAGAACCGACACCCCAGGTCAGTTGGTTGAAGATTTCCGTCGCTTATTTATTGAGGGACGGGGGTTCCGTGATATCGAAGTTTATACAGCCTTAGAAAAAATTATTAAACGGAAGAACAATGAATATCAGTTTAACCACTTTTTTAACCGTTGTTGCCATATTCTCATCAACCATTGGCAGATGGATGTCCAGTCCTATAGTGCCATTCCTGAGTTAATTGGACTATTAGAGAATCTTGCCCCTCCTCGTAGTGGTTATCAGAGCGCAGCTAATCGTGTTAGATATCTGGTCAAAAACTTCACCCAGTGCGAGGATAATGTCAAGCTTCAAAGGTTAGCGCGAGTTATTAACAACAGGCTCAATCCTGATAAGTCCGACTTGGTGGGCAACCTGATTCATCGTTATCCTTATCTATACAACCATTGTCTGTTGGGGGACGAAAGCAGTCAAGAACACCAACAAACCGTTAGAAAAATTAAAACTCAAACGGAAAAACGTTTTGAGGTTAATCTATCTCGCTATGTTACCTACAAAGTCAGATTAGCCCAAATATCCCGTTCCCCCGAAGTAGCACAGGAAAAGAGTCGGATTATTCGTCCTGTCAAAAATCCCACCCTCCTCAAAGATAAAGAGTTAAACCAAGCGTTGAAGCATTATATGGGAACAGTGGATGGGGGGCATACCTATAAAAGTTTATCTAATAATTTCTTGACTCATACGGTTCATACTAAAACCTTTGGACGTTATAAAGACGATCTTTATGAGTATATTTTTACTTCTTTAGACCCTAAATATTCCAAAGGACAATTTAATAAGAATCTTTATAATTTACTACAAAATACCCTACCTGAATGTAATAACCAAAGACCTACGGAGTTCTTAATGTTACGAACTTCCAGTCAATTAATGAATTTTCTGGTGGTTGAAAACGGGAAGAAACCAGAACACTATGTTTTTGTGGATATGATTTCTAACATGGGAGTAACCCGCACTATGGGTTTATTGCTTAAGGTTGTTTTGGTTTCTGGCAAGGTTAAACCCTACTTAGAGAAGCGTTTTTCTATCCTCTTTAACCATTATGAATCTTTTACTAAAGACGGGGTTCCCTGGTTGGTCAAATCTTTAGAAAATTTACAATTAGCTTTTAGTGTACATTTTGGTAAAGTAGATTTATCCTGCTTAAAGCAAGTAAAAATGAGATAAGTCTATGTTTCAAGCGACACGCCGTCGTTTAGCTCTATGGTACACCACAGTTACAGCGATTCTACTCCTTCTGTTTGCTACAGGGGTGTTTTTTTATGTTCGTAGCACCTTAGTAGAACGGGTTGATGACACTTTAAAGCACGTTGTAGAGGTGGTTAACCGTTCTTTGGTTATAGAGTCCGTTTCTGTGTCCGAGGGGCGTTATCAGGTGGATGTGGAGGGCAGTTTTCCAGACAATGCTGAAGCAGTGGAAGATGATCACATCGATCTCGAATGGTTTAACCCTCAAGGAGAGTTAGTCTGGTCAACTTTTAGCGATCCTCCCCTTATTCCCCTTCATCTTAACCGACGGGCGGAAACGGTTCATCTTGGTGGCGATCGCATTCTTAGACAAGTTACCCAAAGAATTAATTTAGACCGTTATATTTTAGGTTATTTACGGGTAAGTCATCCTTGGTTTGAGGTAACAAAACCCATTCGTCAACTGAGTTTTGACCTCGCCTTGGCAACGTTAATTACTATTATTATTGTCGGGTTTATTGGTTGGTTTTTATCTGGTTTAGCTATTCAACCTATACGAGACTCTTATCAAAGTTTAAAACAATTTACGGCTGATGCTTCCCATGAGTTAAGAAACCCTATCGCTACCATTCAAACCAATGTACAAATGGCTTTATCTTATGGAAATAGCGATCCACAAGTCCAACAAAGACAGTTAAAAGTGGTAGAAAGGTTGACACAAAGGTTAGGTAATTTAGTCAATGATTTATTATTTTTAGCCCGTTCTGATAGTGGAATGTTACAAATTAAACAGCAAACTCTTCCTTTAGATGCTTTATTAATTGAAGTGATAGAAGAACAAAGAACTGTAGCCCAACAAAAGGACATCTTTTTATCCTTACATATCGTAGAACCTGATAATAGTAATGAGGATAATTTTAGTTTATTAGGAGATTGGGATCAATTAGCTCGTTTATTTACTAACTTAATTAGTAATGGTTTAGAGCATAGTTTTTCTGAAAATAAAAATATAGAAAAAGAGGAACAAGTATCTGCTGTTGAGGTAGAATTAAAAAAGATTAAACGGGATCGTTTACAGCAGTTAAAAGTCAAAGTAAAAGATACAGGAAAAGGTGTTCCTGAAGTGGCTTTAAGTCATTTATTTGATCGCTTTTATCAAGTTGATCCCTCCCGGAAAAGTACAGGGGGTTCGGGTTTGGGTTTGGCGATCGCTAAAGCGATCGTAGATAATCATCATGGACAAATTAAAGTAGAAAGTGAGTTGAATAAAGGAACAATTTTTACTGTTATTTTACCCATCTAATTGTGACAAGTTGATGTAACCATAAATATCTTAAAATTTGCTTTAGAAATAAGTAATTTATTTTTAATTGAATTATAATTGAGTAGTTATAGCAATAATTAATGATATGGGGAAAATGATAACATATCTAGGACATAATATTATTATTTCCCTACGAATATACCCTCGTAGGGATTTAACAGTGTTAAATCTCGTTTCTAATTTTATCATAACTGAAAGCTGATTGCTATAGTATAAAAACAAGTTAACAAAATTATCCAAATTACTCTAAATTATGACAGTTGCACCATCTAATTATCGATTCAATTATAAACCTCATTATAAACCAAATCAATTAATTTGTGGTCATGGACAAACAGCAATTATTACAGGATGGACTGTAAGACAATCAGTTGCTAAAAAATTGAACCCAGAAGACTATGCGGTTATCGGAAACTTATACAGTCCCACCAGAGGAATTGGTCCTTTAATTCGTAATTTATTAGCTAATACTCATGTGAGATTTTTAGTCATTTTAGATGCAACCAAAGAAGACAAAAATGCAGGGGGATGTAAATGTTTACTAGACTTTTTAGAACAGGGTTTTACTAAAGGAAAAAGTGATACAGGTCGAGATATTTGGGTTATTAATTCTGATATTAATGGTTATATTGATATAGAAATTGATGAGAATGCGTTAGAAACTTTGCGTCAATCTCTAGATTATAAATTAGCAAATTCTATCAAAGAAGTAGTTGATTCTGTTGAAGAGTTTAGTAAAAAAATATATCATAAACCTTGGGGGGAACCGTTAACATTTCCTATCATGGAAAGCAGTCCAACGGTATTACCAGGACCGAGATATGGTCATCGTATTGAGGGTAAAACTATAGCAGAAACATGGGTTAAAATATTGCAGAGAATTAAAACAACAGGAACTATTAGACCGACTCAATATGGACAATGGCAAGAATTAATTGATATGACTGCTATTGTAACCGATGAGCCTTTAAATTTTTATTTTCCAAGTCCTAATTATTTACCCATAAAACGAGAGTTTATTAATGATTATATTGGACAAATTCTTGATGATGCACCTCAAAAAGAAGGAGTTAAATATACTTATGGACAAAGGTTGCGATCGTGGTTTGAACGGGATCAAATTAAACAAGCAATTGATAAATTAATCAGTGATAAAGACTCTTCTAGAGTTGTTATGTCTTTGTGGGATGTTAAAGATTATGAAAACAATGATAGTCCTCCTTGTTTAAATCATATTTGGGTAAGAATAGTTGATGATGAATTATCTTTAACTGCGACATTTCGTAGTAATGATATGTTTTCAGCGTGGCCTGCAAATGCGATGGGTTTACGAGAATTACAACAGCATATTATAGAAGAGGTTAATAACAAATATCAACATAATTTTCAGTTAGGACCCTTAATTATTATCAGTCAAAGCGCACATATATATAGTGATTGTTGGGAACACGCAGACAAAGTTATTGAAACAGAATATAGGAGAATATGTCAGCAAAGAACTTATAATGATCCCAGTGGAAGCTTTTTAATTTCGATTAAAGATAATGAAATTATTGTTGAACATATTACCCCAGGATCGGGGGAAGTCGTTAACTGTTATTCAGGGAAAACTGCTAGAAAACTTTATCAACAAATTGCTGATACTTGTCCCAGTCTTGAAATAAAACACGCTATGTATTTAGGGACAGAATTACAAAAAGCAGAAATCTGTTTAGTCAAAAATTTAGATAGCTATCAACAAGATAAACCTCTTATTATTTAATCTGTCAGTATATAAAAATATAATCAATAATTTTAAAAAAAAAGACATGACTATCTTAAGTGATCAAGACATTAAAAACGAACTCGGCATTAATATTTATATATATCCATATAAAGCTGACAATTTGAAAGGAGCTAGTTATAAGTTAACTGCTAGTGAGTTAGCTTGGGATTTAATTTGCCTATAGAAATAAAACCTAAAGTTGATGCTTTTGTGACGCTTATTTTTAAATATCTATATACATCGTCAGCTAGAAAGCAAACGGGAAATACATCAGGTAGAGTAGACTTACTAGGTGGAGAATTAAATGATGATCAAAGAGAATTTCTTGATCAAGATTTTATGAGCAATAAAGATGCACTATTTAATAAATTACTCGAGTGTGATGATTATCAGAAGATATGCAAAGAGCGAAAAGAAGAAGAAAATCAGAGACTTCAACAAATGTCAAATCAAAAGAAAAATATTTTTTTAAAAAAGCAATATATAATTTTGAGCAGTTTTCTGATAGTATTAATTGTGTCTGCTGTGTGGCTAGATAATAAGCAAAATAAATTAGCTTCCGACCCCTCGGATACTTGGTACAATACAGCAAATAAAGTGATTGAGTGGGTAATACCCACTATCACAGTAATATTAGTCAATTTATGGCTCAATGACATAGATCGTAAAAGTAACAAATGAAACGAAAAATATTATCCTATATTCAAAGGAAATATGAGTAAATGCACCTTAAAATAATCAAACTCAATCAACAAGCAATAACTCCTAAATATGAACATGAAAATGATTCAGGACTTGACTTAGTTTCTATAGAAACCGTAGACATACCAGCAGGAGACAGTAAATTAATTAAAACAGGAATTTCTATTGAATTACCCCCTAATACCGAAGCACAAATACGTCCTAGAAGTGGACTTGCATTAAAACATCAAATTACTGTTTTAAACACTCCAGGAACCATTGACGAAGGATACAGAGGGGAAATAGGAGTCATCTTAATTAATCATGGAAAAACATCATTTAAAGTAACCCAAGGAATGAGAATTGCTCAGATGGTCATTGCTCCTGTTATTCGTGTTAATATCGAAGAGGTAGAACAGTTAAGTGATACGATTAGGGGAAAAGGTGGCTTTGGTTCTACGGGAGTTTAAATTTATTTTTTCATATTATCTAATCAGAAAATGACATTTCTTGAAGAACAAAGACCCACTTGGCACGAATACTTTATCATGATGGCTAAATTGGCCGCTACTCGGTCAACCTGTCTGGCCTTTCCAGTAGGTGCGGTTATCGTCAAAGATAGACAGGTTTTAGCGACAGGATACAACGGTTCCCCCTCCGGTTCCGCACATTGTACAGCCCAAGGATTTTGTTACCCTGGACTAGATAGCTGTGATAGTCCCAGTGGTCTGCCTTCTCGTGCTATTCACGCCGAAGCTAATGCGATCGCCCAAGCTGCGAAACACGGCATTTCTACCCACGGAGCTAGTATTTATGTTACCTTAGAACCCTGTCTTTACTGCTTAAAATTAATTATTTCTGCGGGTATTAGAGAAGTTTTCTATGAAAGCGACTTTAACAAAGGGGATAAAGTCCTGGTTAGGGATGCTTTTATTCAAGATGGGTTAGTGAGTTTAACTCAAATAAAGTTATCTCAAGAAACAGCAAAACGAGCATCTTTATTCCTCTTAAATCCTACCTTAACAGCGAGAGAAAAGCTAGAAAATACGCAAACTTTTCAAACTTTATAAAGGTAATTTTTGAATCGCCTTATTAGAACCAATAACAACCATTGATAAATCTTTGTTCAACTTTTCTTGAGGAGGAGGATTGATATTAAATTTATCATCTTTGCCAATGGCTAAAACACTAATATTATAACGACTTCTTACATTTAATTCTTCCAGGGTTTTTCCATGAAACTCTTCAGGAATACGAGTTTCTACAATGCTATGATCAGGATCGACTTCAAAGCGTTCCATGACCCCTGGATTTTGGGTTAATGAATGAGCTAAATCGCATCCTCCCTGATATTCAGGAAACACGACTAAATCCGCTCCTACTCTTTGTAAGAGCTTTCCATGAACATTAGAAGAAGCTTTGGAAACAACATATTTTACACCACCTTCTTTGACGTTTAAAGTGGTAATAATACTTTCTTCCAAGTAGTTACCAATAGCAATAATAACCGTATCAAATTCAAAAATACCTGCTTCTTTTAAAGCATTGGGTTTTGTGGAATCTAATTCAATAGCACTAGAAGCAAGTTTTTCTGCTAAAACTTGAGCCACTAAAGCTTCATCTATGTCAGTTCCTAACACTTCATAACCCAATTTATGAAGGGTTCCACAAACAGCACGGCCAAATCTTCCTAACCCAATAACAGCAAATTGACGGGTTTCTCGACGGAGACTACTAAAAAAATTTAGGGACTTCAAGTTGATACCTCACCCTTATTTTAACAATATACTACTAGGCATTTTGACTAGGACAATGATGAGATTCCTCGTTCCCTCGGAATGACAATTAAAGGTAGAAAAATGTCCTAACAAATTTTTTTACTGCTATAGTTTTACTTTTCTCTTATTATATCAAATTTCAGACCTATCCTACTAATAAAGTTTCTTCTGGATATTGGACAACTCGTGGACGAGTTTCCCCTGCGATCGCTGCCATAAATACCAGAATTCCCACTCTCCCAGTATACATAGTTAAAATTAATAAGAGTTGAGAAATAGCTGATAACTTATCTGTAATTCCTGCGGATAATCCTACGGTAGCAAAAGCTGAAATAACTTCAAATAAAACTTGTAAGGAAGTACCACCAGATTCAAAAAAGCTAGGATGGAAAATCCCTTCATTTAAGTAGATCAAAAAAGTTATTAACACTACCATATTAGTAGAGCCAAAAACCACTGCTACTGCTTTTAAAATTAACGGTACAGAAATTTCTCGCTCAAACATTACTACCTCATCATTACCTCTCAAAACAGAACGAGTACAGTTAGTTAAAATCCTTAAGGTTGTTGTTTTAATACCTCCTCCTGTACCACTAGGACTGGCTCCAATAAACATTAATCCCATAGTTAACAATAAACCAGCAAAGGTCATTGAACCAATATCAATACTATTAAAACCCGCAGTTCTTGTGGTCACAGATTGAAACCAGGCTGTTAGTATTTTCCCCCTTAAATCAAGATTTCCCAAAGTATCGGGGTTAGGATATTCAACCAAAAAAAATATTATGGTTCCCGATAATAATAAAATTGCTGTGGTACTGATTACTACCTTAAAATTCAAAGAAAAAACTAATCTTTCTCGTTTTCTAGTAACAAAATGAACAATAGTCATATAAAGTTCCATAATGACTTGATAACCAATACCCCCAAAAATAATTAATAAAGGAATAATAAAATTAATGGTTAACGAATCATCCAAACCCGTTAAACTATCAGAAAATAGGCTAAACCCTGCATTATTCCAAGCACTGATACTATGAAAAATTGCATACCATAAACCTTTCATAGTTCCATACTTTTTAGAGAATACGTTAAGCATCAGGAGAATACCTAAAATCTCAAAAACCAGAGTTGTAGCAATAATAGAACGAATCAACGTCCTACTATTACCATGTAAAAACGGGCGATCAAAAGACTCTTGTATAGCTAACTTTTGTCTGAGATCAAATCTTCGCCCTAATAATAAAATCAGGAAGGTTGTGGTAGTCATATAACCTAACCCTCCTACTTGAATTAACAATAAAATAATTAATTGACCCCAGAAAGAAAAATCACTTCCTGTATCAACAACAATTAATCCGGTGACACAAACAGCAGAAGTTGCCGTAAACAAGGCAACTAAAGGACTATTCCAACTACCATCATCAGTAGCAAAAGGTAACATTAATAATAGTGTTCCTACCGCAATAACCACCAGAAAACCGCAACAAATCGTCCTAGCAATTGTCATTGGAAAATATAAAATCTACAAAAGGATGGACTAACTTATTATCAATTATCGCTTATTTATTGTCAATTTTTTATTATCTATCTTACCGATTAAACATGATCAGGGCTGTTATGGCTTAGACTTAAACAAGGAGAAGTCGAAGATTTTCCCCTTTCTGTAGTAGAAGCATTAGACCATTGAGAAACAGATGCAGAAACAGTTTCTTGTTGTAGTTGATCAAGAGTCTCCACAAAGTCTTTAATCCCTTCAAACCTTCCATAAACAGAAGCAAAACGGATATAAGCCACTTCATTTTCTTCCCTTAAATATTTTAAAACTAATTGTCCAATTTCGTGAGTAGTAACTTGTCGTTGAGGACGTTGTTGTAAATAGGACTCAATATCGTCTACAATGTTCTCAAGGCGTTGATGAGTAATTCCCGTCTTCTCACAAGCTCTGACCATACCTCGCAAGAGCTTAGAAGCGTCGAAGGACTCTTTCTTACCGTCGTGTTTAACAACGGTGATGGGAACAAACTCGATGCGTTCATAAGTCGTAAAACGGTGTTTACAGTTTAAACACTCACGGCGACGGCGGATGCTTTGCCCACCTTCGGAAGATCGCGATTCTAAAACACGGCTATTGGTATGCTGACAGTAGGGACATTGCATAGGACTATCCGTAGTAACGGAAAATTAAACTAAAAGAAGTAAGACCTCAAAATATTTAAAAATTTGCTAAAAAATACAATATTCTGAGCCGTTTCGATCTCCCTTGGTTAAAATAAGGGAAAATAGCGGCTCAGATAATTATGAAGGCTGGTTTTAAGGAGGTTACACCCCGAAACCTACTTTTCGATACGGGGGGGTTCGCGAAAGGCGATCGCAAAGAAAAGAACCGCCAAGGCCATGATTAAAACAACGATATAAGCTACGCTTTCCATCTTAAGAATTTCCTAAAATCATTTTCATACCCAGTGTATCAAAAAATTGACAAAATGAAATCAACTTCTCGATTATTGATAACTATTCTCAATAAGTAGGGGTCTGTGATCACTTTCCTAGACACTTTGAACTAAGACAAAGGGTTGTACAATTAAAGTCTTAAATAATTGAGTTTGGTCAATATTCCAATCACTCAATTGTTGATTAGATGGCTTACTAATTAACTGTTCTGTGATCCAATGTTCAACAGCTTTTTTATCGTCTTGAGCGATGGCAACCCCAACATCTAAAAGGTTTAATGTTTCATTAACAACAATAACAGCATCCCTTTGAGCGTGGGGTTTAATGTCATTCCAATTAACATCGGCCATGTCTTCTTCTAGTTTTTTTCTGAGTTCTTCCATAAATAGTTGCTACTTGATTAATCAGGTTGTCAGTTACCAGTTAGTTAAATTTATTATTCACTGTTTAAGGTGCTATAACTAGTCCAGAACGAGGATTCATTGTTATTTTTAACTGGTTATCATGCCAATTAATTGACCCTTCTCCATAAATAATCTGACTCGGTTTAGTCTGTAATATTGAGGACACTTTGTCGAATTTATCTATTTGTATTTCTGTTTTATCTTCTCCATTATTAACTGCAATAATCAACCCTTCTTCTCCTAAAATACGGGCAAAGACATAGACATTTTCTTGAGCAGTGATAACTCTATATTCTCCTGTCCGTAAAGCCGTGTATTTTTTCCTGATTTGGATTAATTGTTTATGATAGGTTAAGGTTTCTTGCTCCCACTTTTCTTCTGTAGGGAAACCTTTTCTCCCATCGGGATCTTTGCCACCTTCAATACCAATTTCATCCCCATAAAATATGTTGGGAGTGCCAGGAAAGGTAAACAACAATAACGTAGCTAACTGTAAGGAAGTGCGATCGCCTCCTGCCATAGTTAGAAAACGAGAAGTATCGTGACTATCAAGTAGGTTTAGCTGGGTTAATTGAATTTCCCAAGGATGACGGGCTAATAATTCCTCAAGTCCCTTTGCGTATTCGGCTGCATCGAGGGTTTCGTAAGGCTTATAAAAACTGGGGATAGTCTCCTTGTCAAGGCGATCGCCGATGACAAAACAAGCGGTTAAACGAGCAAAAGGATAATTCATCACCCCATCAAATTGCTTGCCATCTAGCCATTGAGTAGCATCAGAAACGATTTCTCCGACGATATAGGCTTCAGGGTTGACAGCTTTAACCCGTTCTCGAAATTCCTCCCAGAAACCCTCTGCTTCAACACAGTTGGGTACATCTAACCGCCAACCGTCGATCCCTTGTTGTAACCAATATTCCCCCACTTGCATGATATATTCCCTCACTGCCGGGTTATCGTGGTTAAACTGGGGTAAAGCACGATAATCTATCCAGGAGACGTAATTAGCCGGACGACTGCCATCGTAGGCAGATAAAGGCCACCCTTCGATTTTAAACCAATCTAACCAAGGGGAATTCGGTCCATTTTCCAGGATATCGTTAAAAAAGAAAAAGCCACGACTAGCGTGATTAAATACCCCATCTAAAACCACCTTAAACCCTTTATCATGGGCAGTTTTCAACAAGTGATCAAAAGCTTCTCTGTCTCCCAATAAAGGATCGATCGCATAATAATCTTGAGTATGATAGCGATGGTTACAAGCAGAGCGAAAAATAGGGGTCAAATAGAGAGCATCAACCCCTAAATCTTGTAAATAATCCAATTTATCGATCACACCCCAGAGGTTGCCTCCTTTGTATCCTTGGGAGGTTGGGGGGGCTTCCCAGTCTTCCAAGGGTACATCTAATAACCATTTTTGGCGATCTGGAACCTTTCTCGCAAAGGTATCGGGATAAATTTGATAAAAAATGGCGTTTTTTACCCATTCAGGGGTTTTTATGACCATGAAATCTCTCTTAACAATGGATAATGGATAACTATTTACACAAAGACACGATGTTGTAGAGAAGGCATTTGTTGACGTACTTGTTTAACACGGTTGGGGTTAATTTCTGCTAAGGCCATACCGGGTTGTTGTCCTGCATCGTCTAAAATAATGCCCCAAGGGTCTATGATAACGGCGTGACCGTGGGTAAAGCGTCTGGCGTAGTGGTTGCCTGTTTGAGCCGGGGCTACGATATAGCAGGTGTTTTCGATGGCTCTTGCTTGTAAGAGAACTTGCCAGTGATCTTTGCCAGTAAAAGCGGTAAAAGCAGCGGGAACAAATAAAACTTCTACCCCTTGTCTGGATAAATGACGATATAACTCAGGGAAGCGCACATCATAACAGATAGATAGTCCTAAGTTGCCTAAGTCTTGTGAAGCATAAATATCAGGTAACTGTTTTCCTGGCATCACTGTACTTGATTCTCGATAGGTATTACCATCAGGAACATCAACATCGAATAAATGCGCTTTTTGGTAACGAGATACTTCTTGTCCTGTGGGATCAACTAAAATAGCCGTGTTGTAAGCTTTACTTCCATCACCTTCGACGGGGACGGGAAACCCCCCACCTAAAATGGTTACTTGAAAGCGTTGGGCCATAGTTTTGACGAATTTTTCAGCTTTTTGGGAAATTTCTTGGGCTTGGCTCAGCTTATCTTCTTCTTTCCCTAGAAAAGCAAAATTTTCTGGTAAACCGATTAATTCTGCACCACGACGTACAGCAAGTTCAATCAGTTCTTCAGCCTCCACTAGATTTTGTTCTAGATCGGGCTTGCTTGTCATTTGAATAGCAGCAGCGAGATAAGGTTTCATTCGTTCCTTATAATCAAAATCCTATTGTGATTATAAGGTAAGACGAGGCCCGGAATATAGCAGGAGGCAGAAGGCAGAAGGTAAAACCCGTCTCTGAGGGGGTTTCTAAAGGCCCCAAACTTTTCTCATTTTGTTGAGATTTTTGTCGCTTCATTTCCCCAAGTTGCTTCATAGATCCCGTATGTTTACGAGTCTTAGAAGTAGAGCTTATGAGATCCACGATCTCGCCGAGGAAGCTCGCGGAGGTTTCCTCCGCAAGAGCAGGTCTTGCTTTCGAGGTGAGTTCCTAACCCCGGTTGCTTCTGACAAGCAACATTATACATAACCATCACACTTGATCTATCTCGTCCATTTTCGCGCGTCGCAATGATTACAGACATGATGAATTAGCCCAATCTTTGTGAACCGTTCCACATTTAGGACAACGTTGTGAAGGTTTAATTTTCCTAGTAGGAAGAAATAAAGCTAACCCACCTTTTGCTTCAACTTTATAGGTAATCATTTTGTTGAGAGTGCCAAAACCTACATCTAAAATTGACTTATTAAGTCCAGCTTTTTGACGTTTTCTTTCCTTAGTAGTTACGAATCGATTTGAACTTAGGTTTTTGAGACAAACCTTAACTATCAATTAATATTATACAAAAAATCCCCAACTGCAAAAGTTGGGGTAATTCAAAATTATCTCAAATTGATTTACAGTAAATAAACTAAGATAAAAAGAATGATCCAAATGACATCAACAAAGTGCCAGTAAAGTTCCGCTGCTTCCACACCAAAAAAGGACTCACTGCTGTAGTGTCCTGGTTTACGAGAACGCCATAAAACAGCTAGGGTTAATAATAGTCCAAAGCTAACATGAAGACCATGAAACCCTGTTAAAGCGTAGAAAGAACTGGCGAATAAATTGGTAGTTAAACCCATCTCCAAATGGAAATATTCATACATTTGGCCGATGAGGAAGATAACACCCATAACCGCAGTAATACCAAACCACAGTTGTAAACCAGAAACATCATTTTTCTTGATAGCGTCTTGTCCTTTGTGCATGACAAAACTGCTAGTAACCAGGATCAGAGTATTGATTCCAGGTAATAATAATTCTAGTTCTGGAGTGCCTTCTGGTGGCCAAACAGGAACCACAGTTCTATAGATTAAAAAGGCCGCAAATAAGCCCATAAAAATAGAACTTTCTGCCACTAAAAACAGAGCAATACCAAATAGTCGATGATCGGGATGTCCCCCGTGGCCACCGTGAGGCCCACCTTGTTCGGGAACCGTTCCTTGAGGTTGTTGAATAGCTGATCCTTGCATAAGAAATTGAAACGTTGAAATGATGTAATGACGGTTGAGTTCGATATAAGGAAATTGATAGACAACTTGTCAAAATTAGGAGTTGCAAAACAAGATTCAAATCCTAACACCGAACTCAGCTTAATGATAGTTGAAAAAGAGCGGTAGGGGCTTAATCTTATTAAGCCCAGAGTACCAGAAAAACTACTTAGAATTAGCTCCAACTTCCGCTAATATGTCTTCGACACTTTCCTCAGCATCAACCCCTTCGGAGTCGGTACCATAATCATAAGGACCAGCCCATAAAACTGGTTCTTCATCGAAGTTTTCAATAGCAGGGGGAGAAGAGGTTTGCCACTCTAAAGTAAAGGCACGCCAAGGGTTACGGCTTGCTTTTTCCCCTTTGGTTAAAGAGACGAACATATTAATCACAAAGGGAAGACTAGACAGGGCTAAAATATACGCACCCAAGGTACAAATTTGGTTCAAAGGTTGAAACTGAATGTCATATAAAGCAATACGACGGTTCATCCCTAATAACCCTAGTTCGTGCATGGGTAAAAAGGTGATATTTAAGCCAATGAATAGCAGGATAAAATGAGCTCTACCCAAGGTTTCATTAATCATTCTACCCGTCATTTTCGGGAACCAATGATAGAACCCGGCAAACAGTCCCATTGCTGCCCCACCAAAGAGTACATAATGGAAATGTCCCACCACAAAATAGGTGTCATGGACATGGATATCAAAAGTAACAGAAGATAACATTACTCCCGTTAAACCACCTACTAAAAAGGTAGCAATGAAACCCACACCAAAACACATAGCGGTGTTGAGGTTGAGTTTTCCGCCCCAAATAGTTGCACACCAGCTAAAGATTTTAATCCCTGTGGGAACCGCAATTAACATGGTGGCAGCCATGAAAAAGATCCGCAACCATCCAGGAGTTCCACTGGTAAACATATGGTGCGCCCAAACAATTAAACCCAGGAAACTAATGGCTAAACTGGAATAGGCGATCGCCCGATAACCAAAAATAGGCTTACGAGCATGAACCGGTAAGACATCAGAAATCACCCCAAAGAAAGGCAAAATCATGATATATACAGCAGGGTGAGAGTAGAACCAGAACATATGCTGGTAAACAACAGGATCACCCCCTCCTGTGGGGTTAAAGAAGCTGGTGCCGGCGATTAAATCGAAAGATAATAGAACTAAAGCAGCAGCTAGTACAGGGGTGGATAAGAGGATTAAAGCAGAAGTTGCCAGCATAGACCAACAAAATAGAGGCATACTGTGCAAGTCCATACCTTCAATACGCATCTTAAAGATGGTGGTGACAAAATTAATTGCCCCCAAAATGGAGGAAGTCCCCACCAATAAGACACTCAAAATCCAAATTTCTTGTCCCCAAACCCCACTAATTAAACTCAGGGGTGGGTAGGAAGTCCAACCAGACTGGGCGGCACCACCATCCACAAAGAAACTGAGGAGTAATAAAATTCCTCCAGGAGGTGTTAACCAAAAAGCCACAGCGTTGAGGGTGGGAAATGCCATATCATCAGCCCCAATCATCAGAGGGATCAAATAATTGGCAAAAGCAGCCCCGGCAGGAACGATCCATAAAAAGATCATGATTGTGCCATGCATAGTCATGAACTGGTTATACAGGGCCGGGGTAACGAAGTCGGGATCGGCAGTAGCTAATTCTGTGCGAATAACTTCAGCAAAGGCCCCACCGATGAAATAGAATGCGAAGGACGTAACTAAATATTGAATACCAATCACCTTATGATCGGTACAAAAAGTGAAGTAGTCCGTCCACTTCCTTTGTTGGTGTTCCATGTGGGTTGATTCGACGGTTATTGTCATAGAAGGTTTATCAATGATTGCGATCGAGTTGGTAAAACAGGTGCAGAAAAGACCTTATGTTAAAGGTCTAAATGAGAAGTCCAGTACCAGTTGGTAGTTAATAGACCCTACAAGGGCAGGGAACATAAAACCCTTGATTTCCACCTCAGAAATTCAGATTGTAAAGTTAGAATGGGGTTTCTCTCTCTCTAGGTGGCGACTTCTTTTCAGGGTTAAAAAGCGTGATCGGAATTATGGTTAGCTAATTCAGCAACCATGTTATGATTCATACCCATTTCTTCGGCATAAGGGCTGAGAAATTCGGGATCGCTCATGTTTTTCGGGTCAACTAAAGCGGTTTCTCCCATATTGGCTTCTTGTACCGGTTTATTAGCTTGTTCCCATTCAGCATAAGCTTCGGCACTATCTACATGAAGCACAGATTTCATACCCCCGTGATAAGCACCACAGAGTTCGGCACAAATGATGGGATAATCTCCTTCACGGTTAGCTGTAAAGGATAAAAATGCTTCTCTGCCAGGAATAGCGTCTTGTTTTAAGCGCAGTTGGGGAACCCAAAAGGCGTGGATTACATCCCCTGCATCAATATTCAGTTGCACAGGGCGATTAATAGGAGCATGGAGTTCACCAGTAATGATTCCTGTTTCGGGATAGGTGAAAATCCAGGCGTATTGAATACCTTTGACATCCACCATAATGGCAGGGTTGTCTTCTGTCGCAGATTTACCAATCCCCAAGGCAATTCGATGCTGTTGATCACCCATGGCGATTTGTTGGGGAGCCGTATCTTTGGAAATAACGGGATCTAGTCCCCCCATATTGTTGTACGCTTCAAAAGTGTACAGCGCAAGTATGAAGACAATAACGGTGGGAATAGCAGTCCAGAGAATTTCTAAGGGAACATTCCCTTCAATGGGAGGACCGTCGCTAGTGTCCCCTTTACGACGACGAAATTTAATGACACTGTAAACTATAACTCCTTCTATCAGGAGAAATAGTCCCGTTGCAATGGTCATCATAAAGTTGAATATATTGTCTACCTGTTGGGCATCTTCAGAAGCAGCCACCGGCAACAGGCCATGGTTTTGACCGTACCAAAGACTGACTAATGTAATGACGATACCAACGAGTAAGGTGATAATGTTACTTGGAATCTTCACAATGGTTCATGGGTTAGACGATTACCTATCTAACAACGGTAAGGCAAACTTTTAAAAATGATTGGGTTTTTTATCACAGATTTAAGGATCTTTTGTTTTTCTTTACAATTAAACCAAATGTAAGTTGATGTAAAGTGATAAAGATAATCTTAAGAAATGAAGTTTTTAGCTTTTTTTAAGATAATAATTATAACTTTGCATTAGGATAGGAGTGATAGGCTTTAAATCTAATTACACTTAAACAATGGCAACAACTGAAACACAATTAAATTTAATTACTAATGTTACGGGGGAACCCTATCAACCTGCTAGGCTCTATTATTACGTTACTAATAAAAAAACTGTTTTGGGGGTCTTTAAGAAGTTAAAATGTCTGAAGTATTATGATAAGAGCGATCGCTGGTATTGGTTGTATGAGGAAGAAGCGAAAAAAATTCGTTTTCAACAGTCTTATAATAAAATTCCTAAACAAGATCGACCTCTTCCCTTAGCTTATTTTCAGTTTATTAGTGATAATTTAATGATCCTAGAAGCTCGTTCCTTTCAACGGGTTATAGAAGCAGTAAAATTCTTTAATACTAGACTTAATTGGCGCGCTGCTGAACCTGTTAGACTAGGAATTGTTAATAAATTATTTGGTTGTTCTCCTGACGAAACTCCTCAACCTCCTAATTCTTTTGCAGAGTTTTTTGATCAGGAAGATGTTGTTGTTTATACCCCCGAAGAGTTAGAAGAAGAAATTGAAGAGGTTATTGCTCAATATGAAACAGAAGAGGAAAAAGATAAAGCAGTGAGAGCTTATATGGAAGAAAAATCTAAACAACCTTTACCGGAAATTGAAGAGATTGCTGTTAGTCTTCATGAAGAAGGATTATCTATTTTAGAAATTGCCTTGAGAATGAAACATATTGAAGCTTGGGAACATTGGCAGGGAAATAAATATTTTACTCAGTATGATTTAATCCAAAGTATGATAGAAAATATGCCAGATGATCAAGAAGAAAGTGAGGATAATTTAGCATAAGAATAGATCATTGTTATTATTCATTAGAATTCGTAGGGACATAATACTATTATGTCCTGATATTTTGTCGCTTATCATATATCATTACTGCTTGCTATAGATGGTAACAATCGATATTTACTGTAATTATAATGTTAATTGTTTGAGCAAGACCTCCGACATTAGAACCGGTTTTAAGATCAGGAGAAAAAGTACCAAAGGGTGTTCTTACTCCAAATCCATTACTATCACTAATCCATGCTACAAATGGGTTTGTGGTTGTCCAACCAGGAATAACAGTAGAACCATTACCCAAGGGCATAAAACCTGCCCCGTTATTGACAAATGTGCCATTAATATTCTCAAAACTACCATTTTGAATTAAATTCATAGCTTGAGAAGGTGCGATCGCTAAAGCATTTATTGTCACAATGGAAGAGGCGATCGCTAGTTTAGATAAGTAAGACTTACCCTCGGAAAATTTCATTAGTTTTGTTAACAACATAGCAGTAGGATTCAATTGGCTGTGCTATGCTTAGCATTCCCAATTTTGTGGCAATTGTTAACATTTGGTATAATATTGATATAATTTTCCCCATATTACAAAGTTTAAATTTATCATGAAAACTAACATTATCATTGATGAGCAGTTAATAGCTGATGCCTTAAAAGTAACTGGTTTAAAGACAAAAAAAGAAGTCATAGAAATGGGGCTTAAAACGTTAATTGATTTAAAAAAACAAGAGCAAATTAAACAATTTAAGGGTAACTTGAAATGGGAAGGAGACTTAGAATAAATGAGGCTTAATAAATGATTATGGTAGATTCGGGTGTTTGGATTGATTACTTCAATGGTTATGAGACTCCTGAAACCACAAAACTTGATTTATGGCTAGGAATTCAGCCCATAAGTATTGGTGATATTATTCTCACAGAAGTTCTACAAGGTTTTCGGAATGATTCAGATTAGAGCATAGCTAAAAATTTACTCACTTCATTGACAATTTTTGATTTATTGGGTGAAAATATGGCTATCAAAAGCGCAGAAAACTATCGTCAGTTACGCAAGCAAGGAATAACCATTAGAAAAACGGCTGATGTAATTATCGCTTCTTTCTGTATTGAAAATAATCTACCATTGCTTTTTTTGGATAAAGATTTTGTCCCCTTTGTTACATATTTGAACCTTCTCCGCGCCTAGATAAAACCAGTTCGTGGCACAATAAATAAAGGTTAATCAAATAAGCGATTTAAAAACCCCATAATAAAACACGGTTGTTACCAGAGTCAGCAATAACTGCCGTTTCACCACAAACGGTAATACCATAGGGCCAGCTTAAACTTTGACGAGTTGGGCCACCATAGGAACGGTTTTCACTCTTGCTACGAAAATGAGATTGTCCCGTTAACCCTTGCGCTACTTTCCCCATCATTAACTCATCAGTCCATCCTACCAGGCGAGAATTAGCCGTGTCAGCAGACATCAACCATTTACCCATAACCGCGACACCATAGGGCATACTGAGGCTGCTAGGGGTGGGAAAATAGCCTCCCTGGTTCAACTCAGCCCCTTGAAAGTTACTTTGTCCCAAAACCATACCACAGGGGGTATTATTCTCAGTAGGTATTCCTTCCCAAATCATTAAACGGTTATTACCAGCATCGGCCAAAACTAAGTGATCTTGCCAAATAACCAAGGCATGGGGCCAACGCATACTACTCGCAGTGGGACTATCTCCCCCATTTTCATCCCGTCGGTTTATCTCTACCTGTCCCAAAACATAGTCTGCTGGTTGTCCGTTACGGGTGGGTAGTTCGTTCCACACCAATACCCGACGGTTGCCAGTATCCGCTACAAATAACCGTCCTTGATGATACATTACCCCATAGGGCCAGTGCATTCTATCGGCCGCCGTGTCCATTTGTCCTCGGTTAAGCTGGTTATGATGAAAGTCTGCTTGTCCTAAGACGATATCCGCAGGAATATTATTATTTTCAGGCAATTTTTTCCAGATTAAAACCCGATGGTTCCAGGCATCAGCTACGGCTAAACCTTCCCCACAAACACAGATCCCTGTAGGAACACTCACAGTATTAGCTTGGGGGGTTCCTTTAGCATTTTGTCCTTCATGGGAAAAGTCCGGTTGACCGATCACCCAGTCTGCCGGTTGACCGTCGGTTTCGGGGCGATGTTTCCACCCTAACAAGCGATGATGTCCCGTATCACACACCCATAATGGACCATCTTCGGCAACTAAACAAGCCCCTCTTGGGCCAAACATAGTGGTAGGAGAGGGTTCCAGGGGTATAACTAAACTTTCGGCGGTTTGTTCACCCAGGATAATATTCGCCCCATGAGGAGATAATATATCCATAAATGTTTCATCTTTGGGGGTGTCAGCAGTAGGATTAATTTTTAGGGTGGTTTCCATCAATTTTTATGATTTCTGTTTCATTTGCCGTCAATTTTATGGCAGGAATTAAAATGAAGGATAAATTATTAGAGTTTTTTTATATAAGGTTTCTCGGACTCATGAGGTACACCTATATCCGAACTCCGAACTCCGAACTCCGAACTCCGAACTCCTATTTATCTATTAATTATCATGCAGTTTAATCTTAATGCTTATCCTTATGCTTCTCAACGTCGTGTTATTTTAGCTAAAAATTGTGCGGTTGCTACCAGTCAACCCTTGGCAACTTTAGCAGGAATAGAAATGTTTCAATCTGGAGGAAATGCGGTTGATGCAGCTATTGCCACTGCTATTACTTTAACCGTAGTTGAACCCACTTCTAATGGGATTGGTGGTGACGCTTTTGCTTTAGTTTGGGATGGAAAGTTACAAGGTATTAATGGCTCAGGAAAAAGCCCGAAAAATTTACCATTATCAGCTTATTCTAGTTTAGAAAAAATGCCAGATATTGGCTGGTTAACGGTAACGGTTCCTGGGGCAGTTTCTGTCTGGTATGAGGTTTGGCAACGGTGGGGAAAATTACCTTTTGAGCAGTTATTTGCCCCTGCCATTCGTTACGCTAGAAATGGCTTTCCTGTTTCTCCAGTAACCGCAGAAATATGGCGACGCAAAGAAGTAGTTTATCTCACGAAAAAAAGACCAGAATATCAATATTTTCAACAAGTTTTCTTTCCTAAAAAACGCGCCCCAAAAGCTGGAGAAATTTGGGGAAGTGTTCTCCATGCTCAAACATTAGAAGAGATTGCCAACACAGGAGGGGAAAGTTTTTATAAGGGAAAAATAGCTGAAAAAATAAACAATTTTGCAGCAGATACAGGAGGATATATAACCTCTGATGATTTAGCGATTCATACTCCTTTATGGGTTGATCCTATTGCTACTAAATATAAGGAATTAGAAGTATGGGAAATGCCCCCCAATAGCCAAGGAATTGCCGCTTTAATGGCTTTAAATATTGTGGAAGGTTTAAATATTGAACAATACAAACGAGATTCTGTAGATAGCTTTCATTATCAAATTGAAGCAATGAAATTAGCTTTTGCTGATGCTTATGCTTATGTTAGTGATCCTGATTTTATGAAAGTTACTAACAGTAATTTATTGGAGAAAAATTATGCAAAACAGCGTCAAGAATTAATTAATAATCAAGCTATACCTTTAGCTAACCATGGAATACCACAAGGAGGAACCGTTTATTTATGTACAGCAGATGCAGAGTTAATGGTTTCTTTTATTCAATCAAACTATGATACTTTTGGTAGCGGAATTTTAGTTCCAGAAACAGGAATATCCTTACATAATAGAGGCTCAGCTTTTACCTTAGAAAAAGGTCATTCTAATCAAATAGCAGCCAATAAACGTCCTTTTCATACGATTATTCCTGGCTTTTTAACCAAAGATAATCAACCTATTGGCCCCTTTGGCGTAATGGGTGCGCCCATGCAACCCCAAGGACACCTACAAATGGTGGTTAATTTAACTGATTATCAAATGAATCCTCAAACTGCTTTAGATGCACCTAGATGGCGATTTCTAGAAGGAAATAGCATACTTTTAGAAAGGGGTGCATCCCCCGAAATTATTGCAGGGTTAAGAGAACGAGGCCATGATGTTAAATTAGCCCCTGAAACCATGTTTGGCAAAGGTCAAATGATCTTAAAAAATAACGGTGTTTTAATCGCCGGTTCCGAACCCCGTGCCGATGGTTTAGCATTAGGTTATTGAACAAAATTAGAAGCGTAATTGATAATTTATACTCAATAAATATGTATTATATCAGAAAAAGTGCTGCTCAGTATTAAAGTAATAAAAATATAAATCTTGACAAGAATATAACTTTCGTTTTTTAATCATTGAACTTAGATGAAATTATATGCTATTATGCTGATTGTTAACGGTTATTAATTTTAGTAGTGGTCTGGAAAATTAGTATGCAATACCTAAAAATCTGTTAGCGAGAGATAGCATCTACGGGACTACGTATTATGGAATTCGAGCTTAATGAGATTCGTAGTTTCCTTGGCATGACAATTAAGGGTACAAAAATTTATTAATAAATTTTTGTACTACTACATAATAATTAACAGAATCGTCTATGAATCATATAATTTTAGTCAGATTTCAAACACTGGTGATAGCAGGAATGGTATCAATTGTGGCAATATTAAGTCCTCCAGGATTTGCCCAAGAACAAGAAGAAGAATCAATTTTAATTGAATCAACTATCACTGGGGATGTTGATCCATCTCAAGCGGTTACGGTGGAAGACCTTAAGATTCCAGTGGATCAACTAGAGTTATTAGTGAAACCATTGAGCCTCGAAGAATTACAAACAGAGGCCGCAGCTTGGTTCCTGTTGCTCAAAGATAAAGCTGTAGAAATTAGTACAACAGAGATTGCCATCAAGCGAGAAAATCAAATCATTAAAGAGGGAGAAGAGGCAGACGAAGCTGTTAACAAAGCGAGAGAAGAGTTGGCTAAAGCTGAGTCGGCCTTGAATGAAACGACCTCTGGTACACCAGAATATGAAAAAGCAGTTGAGGATGTGGAAGCAGCTAAACAAGCTCTCAGAGAGGCTGAACAAGATATAAAGGAAGCTGTTGAAACGGAGAAAGAATTAAAGCAAGATGAAGAATTAGAAAAAACTTTACAAGAGGCAGAACTTGAACAGCAAATTACCTCTGCTCAGAAAATATTCCTAGAAGCGGAAAAAGAGATAGCTAAACTTACACAGGGATCGGCAGCTTACAATGAGGGGATGGAAAAAATTGATGTCTTAGCAACAGCCTTATTAGAGTTAGGTGATTTCCAAGAAAAAGTTTTCCACCCATTCTCAGAATCTGTTTGTAGAACATCTCAAATAAGCGAAAAGGGAAAAATAAAAAGTTGTTCGCGGATACTTTCCGCGAACAAAAACCTCCCTATCTAAAAGAAAGAAATACGCTAACTTTTAAATTAGCTTTGACTATTTTTAAAAAGGAAATTCACTTAATTTTACACTCTTATTAACTTTTTAGACTAACTGGGTCTAATCAAAATATCCCATTTAGGTAAGTGAGGATTACGTTCTAAACGTTTCTCAATTTCCTTCATCTCTTTTTTCGTTAAAGAAATGCCTTTTTGATAAACTTTTTTACTTAACTTAACTATCGGATTTAAGCCTTTCCATGTCATAGTTTTTACCCAAGCTAACATCGTTTGAGCATTTCTCAGAAGTGTTCCGTTCCAATGCCTCTCTAAAATTCCCCAACATCTTTCTATGGGATTATATTTACTGTGATAAGGAGGAAAATATAGTAATTGAATAGATTTCTTAGTTTGGTCGGCAAACTCTACCATTCTCTTCAAAAATTGCCTTCTTATTTCACTATTTTCTGGTCCATTATCAACTTTAATTTGGATGTTCTCTAGTTGCTGCTTTTCAGTTATACTCAGACTTGTCCACCATTGCTCCAAGTTATCTACCATGAAATCACTCGTTTTATAAGCACTTCCAAAAGTTACATAAAGTTGCCCTGTATCTTCATCTACAATCCCACAAGGAACGTATTTTTCTTTAGTTCCCATATCATGATCTTGAGCTTGATTATAACCTCTGGTTTGTCCGCCACGTGAATATTCTCCTATTTCCACAGTTGCTTTACAATCCATACTTAAACGTTTCACAGAAGGGTCTTTTTTTCTATCTTTTTTCTCTATATTCTCGAAGATAGCGTCCGTCTCCGAGATTTTTTTTTAGGTTTATCTTTTACCACTTTTCTTAATCGATAGCCCAAACGATTTAAAATATCTGCCATTGTCGAAGCAGCAGGAACCTCCTTTCCATTATATCCTAGATTTCTTAATTGTTTAATGGCTTCAGCCGCCGTTAATCTTGTATAGGCAATGGGGTTATTAAATGTGGGGTTTTGTTGTGCGTGAGCTTCGGCTATTTCTTTCAATGATTGGGCAACTATTGGGTATCTTTCCTCCCATTTTTTACATCCACTATTGACTGATTGTAATCCTAAACACACTATCCCAGTTCGTTTTTCATGTAATCCAAGTTGAACATTTTTTCTCCCCCAACCAAACACGATTTCGGTTTGTCTGGCACTTCCTCCACAATACTTGAGACACATTTCAGCTTGAAATGAACGACGCTCTGCTCCCGTCATTTTTGAGGCTGCTAAACGTAAATCATCGACCATCGACGGGTTTAAGGGATTATTTGTCTGTTTTAGCTTCAATTTACTCTCTCTAATCTTTTTAACTCTTCATTTTAATCTATTTCTTCTGTTTTTTCAGACAAGCCAATTATGAAATTTTAAAGTTGTGTACCAAGATCCGCTAACTCTCTGTTCCTTTTATTTCTTGAAAGCCTTTAGTCCAAGCGATTACCCCCTATGGGAAAAGCTTTCTCGGAAATCACCTTAGAGTCGGCTGAGAAAAAGTTAGAAAGTGCCGTGCCTGACTCCCCTGAGTATAAACAATTAGAAAAAACTCTTGCGCAACAGAGAACTAAAGTCATCCAAGCGGGAGAAGCGGTTTCTCAAACAGGTTTAGCCCCTTCAGCTAAAAAAGAGGAATTTTTACAAGACCCGAAAGACTCTGAAACCGAGTTAAAAAATCAATTAGTAGTTAATGTAACCGAGTTACAAGGGGAACAAACTGCTATTATTGACCGTTTAAATGTGGTTTTAGATGCGTTAGGAAACAAAGGTGGGGACACACAATCCTATCGCAAATATATCGACGTGGTAAGCGGTATTGAGATAAATGTTACAGATACAGAAGGGTTGATAGTGCGACTGGTTAGTTGGCTGCAATCAGAAGAAGGGGGTATCCGTTTGGGACTCAGTATTGTTAAGTTTATTCTGATTATCAGCGTGTCTATTCTTGCTGCTCTTATCTTGAAAAAGCTTGTCAGAACAACACTCAGCCGAGTTGGTGGAGTTTCTAACTTATTTCTTGACTTCATCGTGATGACCACAGAACGTGGGGTGATGGTGGTTGGCTTTCTGATGGGATTAACGAGCTTAGGTATTAGTCTGGGTCCCTTACTGGCCTTGCTTGGTGGGGTCAGTTTCGTCTTAGCCTTTGCTTTGCAAAGTAATTTGGGCAACTTCGCCAGTGGTTTAATGTTGCTCATTTATAAGCCCTTTGATGTGGGCGATCTCGTCTTAATTCCAGGCACCAACGATAAAGGGTATGTCAGAGCTATCACGTTAGCCAATACCTCTTTTGATCACTACACTGGCAAAATCGTCACCTTACCGAATTCAGAAGTTTGGGGATCGAGAATTGAAAATCTCCTACCTGGTGAGCATCGATTGATTGAGTTTCTCTTTATTCTTAGTTCCAATGATGATGCACGCAGGATTAAAGAAGCTTGGGAAAAAGCTGTTGAAGCTCATCCAGGAATTGACAAGGAAAAATGGTCTATGAGCATACCTTATATCAGTCCAAGTTCTGGGAGCTTAATCCCGGATTTCTCACAAATTAATTTGAAAGCCCAATCCAGAGATGAAAAATGATAATTTTTAGGACTAATAGAAATTTTGAATATAGATGAATAAAAAAATTGACTTTGATTATCCAAAAATTGAGTTTAAGAGGGAATAATTATATTAACTTTTGATTTTCTCCACGATAAATAAGACTAAATGAAAGTATCAGTCAGTCAACAACTTATGATAGATATCTTTTTTAAAAAACAACTTATTCTACTTATCCAGTATTAGGAATAGTTTTAATTGTTTTGTTAGCAATAGACAAAATATCTTGATAAGGACAAGCACTAGCTATAGCGATAATAATTCTTCTACAACTAATCTTTATTCTGGCTCCCAACTTAAGAAGATTTAGACGTATTCTTCCCACAGTTGCTTTAGCCAATGAAGTTTTTTTTAAACAGTGTTGACGAAAAGCATTTATGAGAACATAAGCCCAGGAATGTATCCATAATCTTAGTTGATTACTTTGAAATGTTTGAGTTGAAGTTCTATCAGCTAACAAGTCTAATTGTTGTTCTTTAATCCGATTTTCCATCTCGCCTCTCGGACAGTATTTTTTTGTATAAAGTTTTGAGGGTGGAATTTTTGAAGCGGGCAAAGATGTCACCACATGGCGCATTTTTAAGCCATCACTTCCATAACAAACTTTTGTCACTACTCTTCTTTGACAACTCCATGACTTTTCTGTTTTATAACGAATAGAGCGATACCAAGTAGAAATTGGTACTAATTTTTTAACTTCTTCTAAATCTTCTTTTTTCTAAAATAAACTATCCATTAATTCAGTTATTGGAGCTAGTTTTTTTTCATATTCATGTTTGGCTTTTTCAATTACATCATCCGCTCGTAACTTAAGAACGCCATTTGTTCCCATAGCTATAACATAATCAACTAAAGGCTGATTTTCACAAAAATAGAAGATTTCTTCACGGGCATAGGCACTATCACCCCTAACTAGGATATGAGTCTCTGACCATTTTTCTCTAATTAGTCCGATAATTCTTTGTAATTCGTCTAAGGCTCCATCGGCTGGATCTACATTAGATGAATGAAGTTTAGCAACTAATAAATGATGCCCACAGAAAATATATAAAGGAGCATAACATACTCCGTGATAATAACTATTAAAAAATGCCCCTTCTTGATTACCATGTACTTGGTCATCCGTGACATCCATATCTAATATAATACTTAAGGGAGGTTTTTTATAAGACTCTAAAAAAAATTCGACAAAAGATTTTTCAATGGCTTCAAAGTTGGGTTCTATTTTATGATAACGACTCGTTTTTTGGTCGAGAATAGTCTCAGGACAATATTCCAATCTATTAATTGTACTTTTTCCAGCTAACCATCCCTTTTTATCTTCAAGTTCATTAAGCTTTTCTAAAGCGATCTTAAGGGCAGGATCGTGACGTAATTTATCATGGTCATTGACATATTCATAGCCTAAAATAATTCCATAAAGCCTTTGTGCTAATAACTCATGAACGGAATGATCTACATAAGATTGATGACGATGATCTTGAAAACAGTTACCAAACTTCTCCGTAATTCCCAGTTTTTTATCCAACTCAGCTATCCAGACAATCCCCGCATCTGAAGTGATTAGTCCCCCATCAAAATTAGCGATTATTTCTTTTCCTTTCTGTTTACTAAAGTTGATTACTTGACTAGGGGTTCGGGGATGACTGGGACTCATTAAATCAGTTTAAGGTAAATTGCTTTAATAATTAAATTATAGCATATTTTATTCTAATAATCTAGTACTATTAGAGATTTTATTAATATTTTTTTTGGAAAAATGAGTGATTGATTTATCTTTTAATCTTTGTCTAATTCGGGTTGATTTTAACTTAAAATCTGACAACAGACTGTTGGTTTGGGAAATCTGCGATCGCTCTGTTCAAACCCACTTCCTGTAAGGCTTCTGTGTTTGGCGATCTCAGATTTTGTGAGAAATTCGGGTTTAGCAGATGCGTCTTTGTGGAAGTCTTAAAAAGAATATTCTTATGGTAAGTCATCAAAAAATCTGAAAATAGCCATAGCATCAAAGGAAGTCTAGCTTTATTGTTTGTTTTTGAGTTATGCTAATAGATTAGTCAGTATATATTAACGTATTATGGGAATTGATAGCAAAGAATACAGCCAACGTAGAGAAAAATTAATGCAAAAAATTGGTCAAGGGACGGCCATTTTTCGCAGCGCACCTACATCAGTGATGCACAACGATGTAGAATATATTTTCCGTCAAGATAGCGATTTTTTCTACTTAACAGGGTTTAATGAACCCGAAGCAGTGGCAGTTTTTGCCCCTCACCACGAGGAACACCGTTTTATCCTCTTTGTACAACCAAAAGAACCCGAAAAAGAAACATGGACGGGTTATCGTTGTGGTGTAGAAGGTGCTAAAGAAAAGTATGGCGCAGACATAGCTTATCCCATCACAGAATTAAACGAAAAATTACCCGAATATCTCACAAAAGCAGATCGTATCTATTACCATTTGGGACGAGATAAACATTTTAATGAGGTTATTTTATCCCATTGGCAAGGATTAATAAGAACCTATCAAAAACGGGGATCTGGACCGGTTGCTATTGAAGATACCAGTCCCATTTTACACCCCATGAGACAAGTAAAAAGCGAAGCAGAATTAATGATGTTACGTAAAGCAATGGACATTTCTGCTGCTGCTCATAACCGTGCGCGAGAATTTGTTAAAGTAGGTCATTATGAGTATCAAATTCAAGCAGAAATTGAGCATACTTTTAAACTTAATGGAGGAATAGGCCCAGCATATCCTTCTATTGTTGCTTCTGGTGATAATGCTTGTATTCTCCACTATATTGAAAATGACCGTCAAATTCAAGAGAACGATTTATTATTAATTGATGCTGGTTGTTCCTATGGTTATTATAATGGAGATATTACCAGAACTTTTCCTGTTAATGGTGAATTTACAGGGGAACAAAAAGCTATTTATGAGTTAGTATTAGAAGCGCAATTAAAAGCTATTGAAGAGGTAAAACCAGGAAACCCTTATAACGAGTTTCATGATATTGCTGTTTGTGTTTTAGTACAAGGATTGATTGATTTAGGGTTATTAAAAGGGGATTTAGAAGAAATAATAAAAGAAGAAAAATATAAACCTTTTTATATGCACAGAACCGGTCATTGGTTAGGTTTAGACGTGCATGACGTTGGGGTTTATAAAAAAGATGAAGAAACTTGGTATCCTCTGCAACCTGGTCATGTTTTAACCGTTGAACCTGGGATCTATATCGGTAAGGATATTAAACCAGCAGAAGGACAACCAGAAATACCTGAAAGATGGCGAGGTATTGGTATTAGAATTGAGGATGATATTTTAGTAACAAAAACGGGTCATGAAGTGTTAACTGCTGCTGTTCCTAAAGCAATTGATGAGATTATTTAGGAACCTAATTAAGTAGGTAGGCAACAATAAACGCCAGTTCGTAGTAAGTCCTTTAGGAATAGAAAAGTAAGTAATGAAGGCTTTAGCCTTCATTACTTACTTTTCTATTTTATCTTTAATTACACCTACCTAATTAGATAAGGTATTAAACTAACTGACGAGGGTAGGGGGGAGGGGAGACGGGGAGACTGTTTGTTTCCTATTTTTTCAACACTTCCTTTAAGTGCTTGTTAGCTTAACAGAATTATCTTTCGTCTTCTGACTTTCTACGTATTCTGTAAACATTCGAGGATACATAATTAAAAAGTAACTCCACCAAACCGTCACCAAAATTGTCATAATAATCGTTATCCAAATAATATGAAACATGATCCAACTACCAGCAATTAATCCTATTCCCGTTGATAAAATAGACCAAGGTTGACACCACCAGGGTTTATAGTCCCAAATATTAGATGATTCTAAATTAGATAAGTCTGTCATGATTTTTTACTCAATAATAGCACTATATTTTTATGGTTGAAACATTAAAGAGATTCCGAGGAACGACGAATGACAATTATTAATTATTAATTGTTAATTGTTAATTGTTAATTGTCCTTGCTTCATTAATCCAAGTTTTTACAACATCAGGAGAGGGACATAAATCTTTTCGTTGTAAGGTAGCAACTTGTAATTTAAGAATTTGTTGATGTAAAAAACTAACAGAAGTTTGGGACAACTGATCCACGGATATGATACCCGAATGTAAAATGAGTCCGCAATAATCACATCCGACACTGGGAACCCTAGCTAAGTCAGCCAAAGCTGCCCATTTGTTAATTAATTGTAGTTGACACTTTAATTGATTAGCTAAATGTTGCTTATTTTCTTTAGTTTTAGTTATCTTGAGTAAATCTTGAGTATTGTTAATTCCTAAAGATTTTAATTGTTCTTGATTTATTTTACTTAACCCTGGTAATTGTTCAATTGGCCAATCAGAAAATTGCATAAAATAAAAGCTCCAGCAATGGTTTTGATTTTTGGTTTTCCCCTGTAAAGTAATGAAATAATAATAAGTATTGATAATATTTTATCTGATGAATTTCCCCCCGTCTCCCCGTCTCCCCGTCTCCCCGTCTCCCCGTCTCCCCGTCAAACTCTAAGAATAAATTTTTTGCAAAAATGGGATGCTCCCTTATTGGACCTTAAGATTCTGGGAGACTTGTCTTGAGAAAAGGAATTAACATGGATACTTGCTGCTGATATTTTTTGTATAAATCGCCATAAATATCAATTAAATCCTTCTCTTCTAGGTGAATGGCAATAATGATGTAAGCTGTCATTCCTAGAGCAAAAATGAAATGAGTGATAATCATTTTGGGAGTAAACCAAAAGGCAATGAGAAATCCCAGCATTAAAGGGTGACGGACATACTTGTAAAAACCGATAATTTTGAAGTCTAGATATTGATATTTCTCAGACTTGAAATAGAGGTAAACTTGTCTTAAGCCAAATAAATCAAAATGATTGATTAATACTGTACTAAGAAAAACAATTACCCATCCTAGTGCTGAAATACTGTAGAGAATATAGGTTAGGGTTATATTCTTGACTTCCCAGACAACTCCCCCTAAAGGTCTCCATTGCCAAAACAGAAGAATGAGCATCAAACAAGTCATTAAAACATAGGTGCTTCTTTCGAGATGTGAGGGAATTGTTTTTAAGCACCATTTCTTAAAACCTGGACGCGCCATTCCGCTATGTTGAAGTCCAAACAAACCAATTAATGCTAAGTTAATTAGTAAGGCGGTACTTAAGCTTTCAGTTGGTGCTGAATCTAGAGATTTGGGAACCAGTAAGTTCTCTTCAAAGCCGATTAAATAAAGAAAGGTGATCAAAAAGGTTAGGTAAGCGATTAAGCCATAGATGACACTTACAATACGTTTCATGATTATTTTTGAACTGATCAATAGGGCGTTTACCGAAAATTTGGGTTTAAAGCCCCGTCCTTCTTGCTCCGTCCCTATGTCTGAGGGAACCTCAGACGGGGCGGTGCGCTTTTAGGACGGCTTTTCTAGAGTTTTTATGTAATCCCTAAGAACTTCAGACATAGGAATTTGTTGGGATTGTGCATAGGATTTAAGGGTTTCATACTCAAGCTCAGATAATAAAAGTTGTAGTCGTTTAGTTCTTGCCATATACTCTAAATATCTGTATAATTAGAGTATAGCAGGAAAGGTAATCAACCTGCTCTAACAAAACCTAGTGCTGAAAAAGCAACGCTGTACCTTGGCAATCAAAGATATGGGGTTCTATCCATAAGTTCTAGTATCCTTCCTGTGGGTAGGTAAAATCTTTCCAGGAGCTAGACAAAACAGTATTGAACAAAATAGTTTCGCGCAGTCCCCATCTAAAATTTCCAATTTAGATGGGGTTAGCGAAACCAGTAAATAAACGCGAAGCATCGTTATATATGTTACTATAGTTCTAACTGATAAAACTTTTCAGTAATTATGGGTAAGTCTAAAACCAAACGTAAAACTAAAAAGAAAAAACAGGACTCCATGATTCGTACAGATGTCTGGACTCTCAAAGTGACATCTCTAGAGAAAAAGTTATTATTATTGACTGTTGCTGAATATAGAAGATTTTTAAAACCTTTAGTTTTTATTGTTAATGCTCAATGGAAATCAATTGGGAATTTAACCGATAAAGAGAAAGTAAACTATCTAGAAAAATCTATCCATGTAACTAGCAAAAACCCCCAGATAAAATATTCATATTATCAAAAAGTTATCAATAAATATCCATCGTTTCGGAAGTTTCCTAGTTATTTAAGAAGAGCAGCAATAGCGGATGCTATTGGCATTGTTTCAAGTTTTCAGACTCGTTATATAGAATGGCAATCAGGGATAAGAAAAAATAGAAAAGTAAGACCGCCTCGCTTAACAGCTATGTGTCAATCTCCCTCGTGCCTTATATAAAGGTCAACAGGTCAAATATAATAATGATTATCAAAATGTTTCTCTCAAAATTTGGAATGGTTTTGATTGGGTTTGGTTAGAAGAAATCCCAGTAAGAGGCCATGGACTTAACCGACATAAAGTGATAGGGAATCAAATCAAGTCCCCTGCTTTAGTTGTTAATTCTAAGACTTGTCAGCTTTCAATGCCAGTTAAAGTTAAACCGATAACAAAGGAGGATTCTGATTATGTTTGTTCCGTAGATTTAGGCATTAATAATGCTGCTACTTGTTCAATTGTTGGACGGGACGGTACTGTAAAGGCTAGGAAATTTATCAATCCGGCTAGAGACATAGACCGTCGAAATAAACGGAAAATGATGATTACTAAAAAGTCAAAACAGACTCATAAAAAGACAGGACAAAAGTTTTTTAAGGGCTTTTGTCGAGGGCTTTATCGAAAGTCAAGTAATATTAACTTAGAAATCTCTCGTAAAGTTTCTAGAGAAATTATTGAGTTTGCTAAACTTCATAATGTTAAAGTAATTGTCATCGAAAACTTAGCAGGATGGAAAGCTAAGGCAGGAAATAGAGGCACTTTAATGAGACAAAAGTTTCATTTATCGAAAATAGTTGGGTCTAAAACCCCGCCTTTTAAGGCGCATAGTTTTTGAAGCGGAGCATAAATCTCTGTTTCAAAAACAACTTCTGTACGATAGTGCCGGAACGTAGTGAGGAACTTCTGACTTCTGACTTCTGACTTCGTTAAGGTGCCATCAAAGAATTGTAGAGATTTTAAATGACCGATGGACAGAATTAGGGGGAGATGTGCAAACAGTTAACCCTAAATATACCAGTGCTTATGCTTTTGATGGTAGTGGGAAAGTTAAACGTAGTAAAAAGAATTATTCTTTATGCGTTTTCCCATCTGGTAAACAGTATAATGCTGATTTATCCGCTTCATATAAGTGCGATTCGTTCAGTCTAAACCTAGAAATAGGGGGACGACTGGCATCAGTTAAGTAACCCATACAGGGTGGAGTACGCACTTTAATCCTTAACTGATGACAACTTCATAATCTTATAGCCCAGATTCCGCACTTCAAAATGTAGTATATAAAAAATACATAGTTTTAAAAAGTCCGAAAATCATACCTGGGCAAGAATATTTCTCTTTTCATTAAATTTTTAGGAAAAATAATCAAATTAAGAAGATTTATACTCATTGAAAACTTAGCAAGACTCAGCACAAACGAAGGAGAGTTTCCTCTTCTCATTTGATATCATTAGACTCTTATTCTTTTATTATTTTTGCTTTATCCAATTCAATTTATAGATAATATCTTTGACAAGATGCAGGTAATAAACTCAATATAAAACGCCTTTCTTCTGTTAAATTGACAATTTGTTTAACTCCGTTTAAAATCACATAATGAATACCTTGAAAACATTGAAATATCCACCTCAAAGTCGGACGCAATGTTACTTTCCCTACTTGATTATTTATTCTTTTTTTGACTCTTTTTAAACAATTTCTTAATTCTCTTTGCCCCAAGTTATAAATCAACAAACACAAAGACATTAAAAATAACATTGTTTCTATTCTTTCTGGTTTTTCAACGAAGAAACTATCAGTAAAAAATAAGGGATCTTTCAAAAATCGAAATCCTCTTTCCGTAGATTGCTGGTTTTTATAAGTTATCAGAATTTCACTAGCTTCTAATTTATTTTCCTCTACTAAGTTAGTTGCTAAAATAAATTTTCCTGCTTCTTTAGTCTTTCTACTTATCTCTTCATCTTTTTTGATGATCAGACTAATCATTTTATAAATCTTTTCCTTTTTTTTCGAGTAAGTTTCAATCAGTTCAACTTCTTTTATTTCCAACAATCTCAATTTTTTATTAATAGCTTTTAATTTATATCGAGCAGCTTGAGGATGTTCAAATTCTTCAGATTGTATTTCTTTAAGAAATTTTTGGGATTTCTTCTCTTCTTGGGAAAGTTGTTTTTCTAGTTTTTCCAAATCACTTTTCTGTCTTTTTTCACTCAAGACTATTAACCAAGTTTGCTTGATTCCACCATAAGTAACAATTTCTTCTTTCCAGGTATAACTTTCTAAATTTAGGTCACTTCTTTTTTCTTTATCTTCCTCTTTTACTTCTTCCACCTCTATATTTTGCACTAATTCTTTTGCTTTTTTTATGGTCATTGGAACTCTCGTTATCCATTTTAAATGTTGGATTATTTGGAGATTTTCTTGACCATATAAAGCACTATCACAAACCATGATACTATCAAACTTTATTTGCTTTTTGAATTCTACTAAAACTTTTCCAAATACAGCTTTATCAGATTCATTTCCATCTCCTGCTCTCACAAATAATGGAATATCTCCATCTTGGCTTGTTATTAAATCCAAGACACATTGTTTTAAGTCTGGTCTATGATCCCGAGAATATCCTTTCTTAATAAAAATTGGTCTTTCTTTAATAATTTTTTCTTCTTCCTGTTTCTCTTTATCTTCTTCCCTTTTATATTCTCCATCTAAATGAAATGATGTGGAATCTAAATGGGAGTATTTAAGGTCTATTTTAAATTTTTTAATTACTTCTAAAACTACTTCAATAAAAATATCATTTAGTCCATATTTATATAATTCATCCATTACTCTCCCAATTTTATCATCATTAAGGTAATCAGGTTTAATTCTTTCTCCTAACAATTTCTCAATGGCTTTATCTTGAAAAAACTGACTGAATAAATATAGAGGTCTTGAAACAAATCCTAGTCCATTGATTAAAATAGACTTAACTACTGTACCTGCTGAGATTTTTTCTCTAACATCTATTCCTAATTTATTATTAATTATTTTGACTATTCCTATTTCATCAATTAAACCAGCTACTATCCCTAAATGGTCTAAATTTTTAACTTGTATTTCTTCTAAATAAGACATTTTTCGCTCTTTTTTTACAGAGGAAACAACTTAAACAATTATCCCACTTTTTTGTCTTCAAGAGCTTAAGCAATTATACTTAATTATTAACCCCAGGCTTGTAGTATTTAATGCTACTTTTTGAAGTGCGGAATCTGGGTTATAGGTGAGTGCCAGTATCCTAGAAAACACAAGTCCTATCCCCCCGGTATTAGGGTGAAAGCATATTCCCCAAGGTAGAGATTAGCCATCAATCCTTGAAGCGGGAGTAAAAGCAGAAAGTAACAACTAGCCTAAAAGTTGTCACCTGTGAGCAGGTCATCATGAATAACGAAAGTGAAGGTACACCTGAACCATCGTGAAGGCGAACCAGTGTAATAAGGCTGACACACTGGGAGTCCCAAAAGGGCGTTAGTCAGAGTAATAGGGGGATTTATACCAACCTATTAATACCACTCAAAACTCGGTGGAGAGTGCCATTCTAAAATGACAAACCAAAGATTATGAGGAACGAATTAACCCATCTGTTTACTCTCATTGAAGGTCGAATCAATGAGTAGTCAGCTAAGACGCAACTTCTACCGATAAGGTAGGTAACAGATGAGAAAGATTGAGTCAGAAGCCAACGCCCTGTTGTAATGACAAGGATATGCTGACAGACTCACGGTTTGATGAAATGTAAAGGTACAAGTAGAATTAAAATGCCTCAAACAGATTCACAAGAGAAGACTGTAGGATTAATACTCGGACATGAATCATCCGATGACATCAATGACCAGCTTAACTGGGCATTGATTGAATGGGATGACTTAGAAAAACGAGTGTATAAGATTCAAAAGCGCATTTACAAAGCGTCTAGTCGTGACGATGTTAGAACAGCACGCAGACTCCAGAAACTTCTAATCTCATCCTGGTCAGCCAAATGTCTAGCGGTGCGTCGAGTAACACAAGATAATCAAGGGAAGAAAACCGCAGGTGTGGATGGTGTTAAGTCACTAACCCCAAAGCAACGGTTTAACCTGATTAACAAACTAAAACTAGGGTCAAAAGTCAAACCTACCCGTAGAGTATGGATACCCAAACCTGGGAAAGATGAAGAACGACCACTAGGAATACCAACCATGTATGACCGTGCATTACAGGCACTTGTCAAGATGGCTCTAGAGCCAGAATCGGAAGCCAAATTTGAACCTAATTCCTACGGGTTCAGACCAGGACGCTCATGCCATGATGCCATCGGAGCCATATTTTTAGGAATCAGGTCTAAGAGCAAATACGTTCTAGACGCTGACATTTCTAAATGCTTTGATGAAATTAACCATGTAAGATTGTTAGAAAAGCTCAACACTTATCCAACCCTACGCCGTCAAGTAAGAGCTTGGCTAAAATCAGGCGTACTGGATGATAAAAAGCTTTTTCCTACAGAAAAAGGAACACCTCAAGGTGGGGTAATATCGCCATTATTAGCTAACATTGCCCTACATGGTATGGAGGAAGAAATCAAGAAACTCTCGGAAACTTTCGATATGAAAGAAAAACGAGGAAGACAAATGGCTAAAAGAGACAAAAGAAAATCAGTCAATTTTATTCGCTATGCGGACGATTTCGTAATTCTTCATGAAGAAATTGAGAAAATCCAAATCTGTAAGGAACATATATCTAAATGGTTAAATGACATGGGATTAGAATTAAAACCCAGTAAAACTCGGATTACTCACACCTTAGATGGGTATAAAGAGGAAAAACCTGGTTTTGACTTTCTAGGATTTCACATCCAACAACACACAGTCGGAAAATACCAATCGGGTAGAGTGAAAGACAAAAAGGAAGGAAAAGGCAGATTACTAGGGTTCAAAACCATCATAACTCCCTCCAAAGAAAGCCAAAAACGACACTACAAAAAGGTGGCAGAAACGATAGAGAAATACAAGGGACAATCTCAAACTATTTTAATATCAAAACTCAACCCGATAATTAAAGGGTGGTGTAACTATTTCTCAACCGTAATAAGTCGAAAAGCTTTTGGAAGACTATACCACTTAATAGTCTGGAAACTGATTAAATGGGGTATAAAACGTCACCGAAATAAAGGGAAAAAATGGGTCTATCTCAAGTATTTCCGAAAAATAGGTAACGATAATTGGACATTTGCAACAAATAGGGAAGATAACAATCCTATAATACTACTCAAACACCTGAACTTCCCCCATACAAATCTACTATAGAGTCCTAAAAGCCTTATCTATGAAGGGATACGGCGATTAGCTCCCGACGCTGTACCCATGTAAAATGTAACATATCTTAATAGACAGGGATTCTCTCTATTTGCTAAAATAGTAGTCATGTATATAGAACGAGTTCCGAATAGAAATTCCCCACCAGCTGTTCTGCTTCGTGAATCTTACAGAGAAGGAGAAAGAGTCAAAAAAAGAACCCTGGCAAATCTATCAACATTGCCAGATGAAGTTGTTGATAATATGAAGCTGGTATTAAAAGGGGCGAAAGTTTCAATGACTGAAACGATACCCGATAATTTTGAGGTGATAAGAAGTCGTCCTCATGGTCATGTGATGGTTATATTAGAAACCATTAAAAAATTAGGGTTAGACAAAATTATTACTAAAACTCCTTCTCGAACTAAAAACTTGGTTCTAGGGATGATAATTGCGAGAATCATCAATCCTAAATCCAAATTAGCCACAGCAAGAGGCTTTCATGAGAAAACTTTTAGTAATAGTTTAGGAAAAGTGTTAAACTTAGAAAGAGCAGATGAAGATGAACTCTATTCAGCTTTAGATTGGTTAATAAGTAAACAAGATAAAATTGAAAATAAGTTAGCTACTCTTCATTTAGATAATGGCTCGTTGGTTTTATATGATGTTACCTCAACTTATTTAGAAGGAAGGGGGTGCGAATTAGGAAAATATGGATATAATAGAGATAAGAAGAAAGGAAAAACCCAAATAGTCTTTGGACTAATATGTGATAAAAATGGTTGCCCTATAGCTGTGGAAGTTTTTGAAGGAAACACCTCGGACACTAGAACGTTAAAAAGTCAAATAGAAAAAGTTAGAAAACGTTTTGGCATTAATAATGTAGTATGGGTAACAGATAGAGGTATCCTAACGTCTTCCAATATTAAAGAGTTAGTTAAACCAGTGGAAGGATTGGATTATATAAGTGGTTTAACCAAAGCAAGCATCAGAAAATTAGCAGAAGTAGAAGCCATTCAGCTAGGATTATTTGATGAGGTCAATCTAGTTGAGTTTGAAAGCGAAGATTACCCAGATGAAAGACTAATGGCTTGTCGAAACCCGTTGATAGCTGCTAAGAATCAAAAACAAAGAGAGGCTCTATTACAAATAGCCGAAGAACAATTCGAGTTGATTATTAAAGCGATAAAAAGAGAAAAAAGAGCTTTGAAGGGTGCGGATAAAATAGCGTTAAGAGTTGCTAAGGTCTTAAACAAATATAAAATCAACAAATACTATAATTTAAACATCACAAATTTAGGGTTTACTTATGAGAGAAAACAGGATTTAATTGAACAATAAATAGCTTTAGATGGGGTTTATATTTTGAGAACTTCTGTAGATGAAACTCTCATGGATGGATTTGAAGTTGTCAAAGCTTATAAAAGTTTATCCTCTGTAGAGGAAGCTTTCCGTTGTTATAAATCTATTGATTTAAAAGTGCGTCCTATTTATCATTATAAGGGAGATAGGGTGAAAGCACATATCTTCTTGTGTATGTTAGCTTATTACGTTGAATGGCATTTAAAACAAAAATTAGCCCCTTTATTATTTGAAGATGAAGAAATCGATGATAAATATGAAGATGTCATCAAAGCACGTCGTAGTGATTCTGCCATTGCTAAAGATAGAAAGAAACGGAATGAAGAGAACTTACCAGTTCATAGCTTCCGTACCTTAATAGAAGATTTAGGGACAATTTTCTTGAATACAGTTGAATGTAATTTAGATAGTGGAAAATACGTTTTTTACAAGATAACTCGACCCACTGAACTACAACAAAAAGCTTTAAGTTTGTTAGGTATTTCTTCTATTTGTACCCAGTAACGACCCCTCGCTCATTCGGTTTATCCCTGATACAGCATACGTTATGGCATTTTGTCAAAGGGGAAGTTCAGGTCTAAGTGGACTTGTTGAACCAAGAATCCACTCGCCATAAGGGCAGTGGAGCGTCAAAATGATTCTACTTATTTTTTAAGATCACTCTTCCCAAAGTCCTAATTCTTTTAAACTATTACGTAAATTATTAGCTGAAACTTGGTTATTTTGTTCTTCATAAAGACTGATCGCTTTTTTAAAGGCTTTGGAACTTTCAGGAAGTTTATTTAACTTGAAGAAGACAACTGCTAAGTTTTGATACGCAGCCGCATAATGGGGACTTAAAGAGATTAATTTTTCATAAATAGCCACCGCATCTTCTAACCGGCCCATAGCAGTTAAAGTCATGGCAAAGTTATAGTATCCTGTGATAAAAGTAGGATCAATTTTCAGGGTAGTTTCATACGCTTGTGCAGCATTTTTATAGTCTCCCATGGTCTGTAAAACTACCCCTATATTATTATGAGAGCCTAGTTTCAAGGGTGCCATAACTGGTTGATCGATGGCTTTCTGATAATGTTTGATTGCTTTTCCTGTTTCTTCTTGTTTGGCGTAGAGATTCCCTAAATGATAATGGAGTTCGTATAAAACATGAGTATCTGCTTTATTTGATTTTAAGCCCTGTTTGAACAGTTTTACGGCTTGTTTTTCTTTGCCAATTTGAGCATACAAAGCCCCTAGCTTACTACAAGTGTAGGGATCATTGGGATGTTCTTTGATAAAGCTTTCCATCGCTGCTTGGGCCCGATTATACTTGTTTAAAGAGGCGATCGCTCCTGGTGTATAACCATAATGAAAAACACTAATAGCAGGAAGATCAACAATTTTCCAATGACTTTCCTTCTTTAATAATTGACCTACACTATCATCAATGATTGCATGATAAGGACGAGAAAAATTTACTTCTGGATGTTTACGGAATAAACGAGAAACCAAAGAATAAGGAGATTGTGATGAGCCAATTTCATGACGGACTAAATTGACAACTAAATTCTCTTCTTTGGCGATCGCCTCTTTAATTTGTGGGGTAACTTTCTGATTTAAAACTTCATCAGCATCTAAAACTAAAACCCAATCTCCTGTAACATATTTTAAGGCTTCGTTCCTTGCCTCTGCAAAATCGTCACCCCATGGAAAGGTTGGCACAATAGCCCCGAATTTTTGGGCTATTTCTACGGTTTTATCCGTCGAACCTGTGTCCATGACGACCATTTCATCGACAACATTCTGCACACTTTCTAGACATTTGGATAGAATGACTTCCTCGTTTTTAACTATCATGCAGAGGCTAAGTTTTGCCATAACAACTCCTACTCTTTCTACTTCTTGCGTTCGGGAAAGCGATCAATTTTCGCAATACCATAAAAGATTAATTCTTTATTACGGATACGAATACGATCTACTTTTAATTGTGTCCCATCTAGGGCAAATTTATCTAAGTCTAGCAAGTTATTCACATGATCGATCAAAGCTTTACCTAAACTTTTCGCTTTGTCATCCCCTTGATACTTAACATCCGTAAATTGGATTTTTCGGCGTTCCTCAACCTCTACTTGTGCTGTCATGTCTAGGTCAATGGTTTCACCGCTTTTTCCTAATTTAACTTGACTTCTGAGGGTTAATGTCTTATCTTCATTCACTAACATTTCTGTTTTTTGGAAGTTCAAAGCCTGTCCTTCGTATTCCAGACGTTGCAGCTTTTCCACCACAAAAGGAGTATTGAAAGAGGTGGTCAAGTCTTCTTCGGTTAAGACAACTCGCATGGTTGCTTGGGTTGGCTGTCTTAGCTTTACTTGTCCTTTAAAGATAGCACTAAAATCAATGGACACGGCTTGTACATAGAGTTCCATTCCCTCTATGCGCAAACCATTGTACATGAGCATTCCGTTGCCAATAAAGTCAAAACCGTCCACACTGCCTTGTAATAACTTAGCAACGGGTTCGGCCCTAACCATAGCTTCTACTTTACCGGTTCGCTTGAATAAGGCTGCGATCGCAGCACTAACGGCCTTACTGACGATCTGATCGCCACCTTGATTGGGAAAAGGGAGGGTTCCAAACACAACTGCTGTCATTATCCATTACTGGGTTGTACGTTTCTTTATCTTAACATTAAGAATTATGAAGTGCTGTTACATTTCTTAATATCTTAGATAAAAAATGAGAAACTATAGAGATGAGTCAATCTATACAATTTATCTGAGTCTGGGTTAAGGTGATGGTTCCTCAGAGTTGACTCATGGAGTTACCATGTTAAATTTATCCTAAATTTGGTCTGTTGGGACAGAAATGAAAGTTAAACTCGTAAAGCAGGGTGCATTTTAAAGAGCAGAACTATTAGAATTATTAGCCATGAAAAAATCAAGCTCATTTTTTCCCATTGTATTACTAAGTGCTATTTTTGTCAGTAGTAGTTTTAGTTCTGATGCTCATGCACAAGCAAATCAACAAGATTAAATTCCCTATGTTCAAGAAGCAGTAAGAATTCTCTACGATCAAGATCCCAATCAAGGGTTTACGGATAGAATAAATTAATAGAAAACTAAGGAGAAAAAAATGAGAATAGAAAGTGATACGATGGGAAAAATTGAAGTTCCATCAGACGCTTATTGGGGCGCACAAACCCAAAGATCCCTACGTTATTTTGCCATTGGTGATGATACCATGCCCAGGGAAATGATTAGGGCGATCGCTATTCTAAAAAAAGCCACAGCTATTGTTAATAAAAACTTAGGAAAATTAGACACTAAAAAAGCAGAATTAATTGTACAAGCAGCAGATGAAGTAATAACAGGAAAATTAGATGAACACTTTCCCTTAAAAATTTGGCAAACCGGAAGCGGTACGCAAACCAACATGAATGCTAACGAAGTTATTGCTAACCGTGCCATCGAGTTAGCTGGAGGTGTCTTAGGTAGTAAAGATCCCATTCATCCCAACGATCATGTTAATATGTCTCAGTCTTCTAATGATACCTTTCCCACTGCTATGCACATAGCTGCTGTAGAAGAAATATATCATAATTTATTACCAAATATTACTAAATTAAGAGATAGTTTAGCAACTAAAATGAAAGAATTTCAAGAAGTTTTTAAAATTGGCAGAACTCACTTAATGGATGCAGTTCCCTTGACCTTGGGACAAGAATTTTCAGGATACATTTCCCAACTGGATAAAGATATAGAAAGAATTCAATTAAGTTTACCAGATTTATATGAATTAGCTATTGGAGGAACAGCAGTAGGAACAGGATTAAATACCCATCCAGAATTTGCCGAAAAAGTAGCCCAAGAAATTGCCAAAATAACAGATTTACCTTTTGTTTCAGCAGATAATAAATTTGCTGCCTTAGCTGCACACGATGCTGTTGTAATGTGTAGTGGAACCCTGAAAACTTTGGCTTGTTCATTGATGAAAATAGCCAACGATATTAGGTGGTTAGGATCGGGTCCTCGTTGTGGCATAGGAGAGCTTATTTTACCAGCAAATGAGCCAGGATCTTCCATTATGCCAGGAAAAGTTAACCCAACTCAATGCGAGGCAATGACTATGGTTTGTGTGCAAGTTATGGGCTATGATGCTGCTATTAGTGTTGCCGGAAGTCAGGGAAATTTTGAGTTAAATGTCTTTAAACCGTTACTAATCTTTAATTTGTTAAACTCTATTAGACTATTATCGGATGCTTGTTCATCTTTTACCGAACATTTAGTGCTTGGTTTAACAATTAATCAAGAACAAATTGCAGATTATTTGAATAATTCTTTGATGTTAGTAACAGCATTAAACCCTCATATTGGTTATGATAAAGCAGCCAAAGTAGCTAAAAAAGCTTATGAAGAAAATACGACTTTAGAAGCAGCTTGTGTTGCATTAGGTTTTCTGAGTTCAGAAGATTTTAAAAACATTGTTCGGCCTGAAAAGATGATATAAATGCTTGTAAGGTGGGCAGTGCCCACCCTACTGTTAGCTTCCCTGCGAGAAGCCCCGCACTGTACCGAAGGTCAGTGTCGGGACGGGGCGTATAAACTGAGGAGGAAACCTCCTCAGACAGCCCCTCATGAAAGCAGGGGCAGCACCTTTGAGACTTAACCAAAAAATGATACAATTGAAAAAGTCGTGCGATATACTGATCACTGAAGTATTATCCCAGGCGATCGCTAATTTTTCGAGATCCCCTTCGCTGATATTATCTAAGAAAGCATCAGTTGAACCGAGAACATTATAGTTGGACATAGTATCAATAAGGTCAAGTAAACCCTCTTGGGTAAGTATTTCATAAGCAGTTTCACCACTGTTGGAAACCAGTCCAGTATCAAGGACAATATTAGCTTGTTGATTGTTAAAATAGTCCTCAATGCTCAAAGTTGAATTAGTTACCTGAGTTCGATTGCTTCTAAAGAATACAACGTAGATGCTACAAAAGAAGACATGGTTACAGGAAGAATAGCCCCAACAATAATACCCCATTGAGATGCACCATTAGCCTTTAACGCTTCTACTGGTTTGGGATCAATTTCTTCGATGCGTTCAGCAAAAAATTGGTTCTCCAGGACATACTATGCTAAAAAACAGTTTTAAATCCGTGAAAGCAAAGAGTGGGCAAGCAATTCAGCTTCAAAAATCTGTTAAAAACCCAAAGCCTTGCCCTATCTGGCTTTTTGATGATTTAGCATAATAAGTCCTGTAGAACAAAAAATGCTCAAGAAGTGTTAGAACTTTGAATCGAAGATTATCAAGCTAGAAATAAACCTTTGCCTAAACCAAGTAATTTTAAAATAACACTTGAAGTTTAATCTTTAATTCAGATCCTTCTCCATTATGATGAAGTTAGTACAGGTATAACAACAACTGAATGGCAGAAAAATTGATCTTTAAATATGATTCTATAGGTGACATACTTTACATTAAGAGATGTCAACCTTACGCTGAACAAGAATCAGGAGAATTAGGCGATGATATTATTGTTCGTCTTAACCCCAAGACTGAAGAAATTGAAAATGTAGAAATTTTATTTTTTTCTCAACGTATGCAACAAGATAAAGAATTAACTCTTCCATTTATCGCCGATTTTGGTTTAGCTAATCTTATTTAAGTATTATTCCTAGTGGTCAAATGAAAAAGAGATATTTAGATCACCTTGAATGTGTAGGGTGGGCAAACTCTTGGAACAGACAACAATGATAATTAACCATTAATATTGCCCACCATCCCCATATTAATAGTGATAATGTGGTGGGCAAGTCTGGAAAATATCTTGATTCGCCCCAAAATGAGACCTCTTGCCCACCAGGGCAATCGCATTTAATTTTTGTTAAGCTCTATTGACAAAATAAACTTAGCGTAAGTCAGGGACAAAGCAGTCAGCAATCGTTTTTAGTTTTTAATAATTTTTTAATATTTGTTGACCATCAAGTTAGGGATAATAATTGAACTTAGTTGTTAGATAATTATTAATGAAACTTCGCCCTAAAACAGCAATTTCTGATTTTTTTAGTGATATTGAAGACCCGCGCGTCGAGCGACACAAAAAACATCAATTAATCGGTATTATTACCATTACTATCTGTGCGGTTATCTCTGGAGTCGAGCATTGGACAGAGATTGAATCTTATGGTAAAGTTAAACAGAAATGGTTTAAAAAGTTTTTAAAATTACCTCATAGCATCCCTTCTCACGACACATTCTCAAGAGTTTTTCAAATCCTTAATCCTGAAGAATTACAAAGATGTTTTTTAAACTGGACACAATCAGTTTTTGAACTAAGTGAGAGCGAAATTATTCCAATTGATGGCAAAACTTTACGTCATTCTTATGATACAGCCTCCGAGAAAAAAGCGATTCATATGGTAAGTGCTTGGTCAACCAAAAATAAGTTAGTATTAGGTCAATTAAAAGTCGATAAAAAATCGAATGAAATAACAGCTATTCCTTCTTTATTAAAGAAGCTTAAAATAAAAGGATGTATAGTTACTCTTGATGCAATGGGGTGTCAGAAGAAGATTGTCGAACAAATTATTGAGCAAGATGCTGATTATTTAATCGCTTTAAAAAAGAATCAATCTAGTCTCTATGAAGCCTCTGAAGAACTTTTTATTAAGGCTTTAGCGTTTAATAGTTCAGGATTAAATCCTGAAAGTTTTTCTGAAGATAATTTTTCTCATGGACGAGAAGAAACTAGAGCTATTACTGTTTTAAATAATAGTTCACATTTAGTTGATCCTAAATCAAAGTGGAAAAATTTAAAATCAATTATTAGAGTTGATTCCTTACGAGTTGATCCTAAAGGAAAGGTTAAATTTGAACAAAGATACTTTATTAGTAGTTTGGTTTTAGATGCAAAATCTTTTGCTAAAATAATCAGAACTCATTGGAGTATAGAAAATCAATTAAACTGGGTTCTCGATGTACAACTTAACGAAGATGATTCAAGAATTAGAAAAGAAAATTCTCCTGAAAACATGGCAATTATTAGACAATTAGCCTTAAGTTTACTAAATCAAGATCCTACTTCAAAAAAATCCCTTAAAAGTAAACAAAATAAAGCAAGTTGGGATAATGATTATCTTCTTCAAATTTTAGCTGTTTAATCAATTTTTTATTCGATAACCAAATCCCTTAAACTTAACATCAAACTCTCTGAAGTTTGATGGATTCTTCTATTAAAAAATAATCCTCAGTAACTGGAAAGTTCATTTATTAGCGATCGCCGTCTGAAAAAAAATTCACAGGGACAGTTAAAAACCAGGGTCAGCCTTCTTTTCCAAAATTAAATGCGATTGCCCTGTCTTGCCCACCCTACAAACTTGATTTAGAATTCATCCTCTCCCTCAAAACCATTATTTTGTGGATGTTGTGTTCCTCAACTACTGATTACTTCATTTTTGAGGTTAATTAGGGTTTGCTGAATAAAAGCAAAACCCTATTCTTTAAAAGGTTACACCCATATTCGCGATCGCAAAAAAGATCAGCTTTGTCGGCTACAAACCGCTATAATTGGTAGAAACACCTCCCAGTTGTTGGTCAAGAACAAATGTATCGAAAAGAGGAGCAACCTTTACCACCCCCAGAAAAATTTGAATTACCTTTCGAGGGCAAATTGTCCCCCAATAATCGTTGGGTAATCATGGCAGAGTTGATACCTTGGGATGATTTTGAGGAAGAATATGCTAAACTTTTTTCAGCAGAAAAAGGTGCGCCAGCCAAACTATTTAGAATGGCATTAGGGACATTAATTATTAAGGAAAAATTAGGAACAAGTGATAGAGAAACTATAGAACAGATTAGAGAAAATCCCTATCTAAAATACTTTATAGGTTTAAATTGTTATCAACAAGAGCCACCACTGGAATCTTCAATGCTAGTTCATTTTAGGAAAAGAATTGATGGAGAATTGATAAACAAAATCAATAAAAAAATAGTAAAAGAGAAATAGACAAGAGTGATAAAGAAGTAAAAAAAAAGGATTGTCTCCAAGAAAAAGGAGAAAAAATAAAAAATAAAGGTAAACTAATTTTAGATGCGACTTGTGCGCCAGCAGACATCAAATACCCAACGGATTTAGGCATATTAAATCAAGCCAGAATTGAGACAGAAAGAATAATAGATAATCTTTATAAACCATTAAGAGTAAAATTGAGAAAAAAGCCGAGAACTTCTAGAAAAATTGCTAGAAAGGAATACTTAAAAGTAGCTAAAAAACGAAAAGTATCTTATCAAGAAAGAAGAAAAGCTATCGGGAAACAGTTAAAATACCTTAAGAAAAATTTAGGAAATATAGAAGACTTAATTCAAGCTGGGGCTTCCCTGGAAAATCTGAGTAAAAGACAGAAAAATTGTCTAGAGACTATCAAAAAAGTTTATGAACAACAACAGTCAATGTGGGAGAATAAGACCCAGAGTGTTCCTCAAAGAATTGTAAGTTTAACTCAACCGCATATTCGTCCAATAGTGAGGGGAAAAGCAGGAAAACCAATAGAGTTTGGAGCTAAACTCTCAGTAAGCTGTGTAGATAATACCATTTTCATAAACTTAGACTACAGATGTTTATCTTGTAGGGGTCAACGGCCGTTGACCCCTACACCGGATGTGTAGCCGGACTTTAGGAAATTGGTATAACTATGTGTTTCTAGACAAAATAAGTTGGGAAAACTTCAATGAATCTTGTCATTTAAAAGAACAAGTAGAAAAGTATAAAGAAACGTTTGGCTATTATCCCGAATCCGTCCATGTAGATAAAATTTATCGAACTAGGGAAAACAGAAATTGGTGTAAGGAAAGAGGGATAAGAATCAGTGGTCCGAAGTTAGGAAGACCTCCGAAAAATGTCAGTGAAGAAGAAAAGAAACAAGCCCACTCCGATGAATGCTTCCGTAATGCTATTGAGGGAAAGTTTGGACAAGCTAAACGAAGATTTAGCCTAAATCTCGTGATGACAAAACTCCCTGAAACCTCCATTACATCTATTGCTATTACATTTTTAGTTGTCAATCTTTCTAAACTTCTGAGGCAGTTTTTGTCGCTTTTTTTGTCCTTATTTACTAATAATAGAACAGGAGAACTCATCAAACCGCCTTTCATTAATTTTGATTATACTTTAAACAATTTTTATGTACTAAAACTTATTGATTTGTCAGAAAATTCTTGGTCAAAAGTGGCATAAATTTTGGAGAAACTTTTTCAGCAAACCCTAAGTATGTTCGGTCAATTTTGCTGATTCTTTTATCAGTTTCTCCCAGGACTTCCATCGTATCAGATTCCTCCCAAAATTGCCGTTGATCATCGGTACGAATCTCTTTAGCAAAATTTATAACCTGTTGTTTCAATTGCTCTAAAAAGTTGCGGAATTTTTGATTAATCGCAACTGCTTGCATTTCCGCTTCAAGATTGGTGCTTTGGCTGTATTGATCATCAAGGGGTTTCAATAAAGTATCCAGAATGCGAATCCCCTGTAATAGTTCTTTTTTAGCATCGGCAATAAATTGATCTTTTGCTTCTGTGTTTAAGTAATTAAAGAGAGATTCACTAAAATCAGAAAAAGAGACAATATCGGGATGACTAAGAAGGGATTTTGCTTTTTCTTGATCAAGATCGTTTAAGTCATTAATAATTCCCGATTTCGTCAAATTGTCAAGGTGATTTTTAAGTTTTTGACTGTCTTCAATTGTTTCTTCTGCTGTTGCTTTTAACAGTAAGTAATTGAGAGCAGAAGTTTGAAATTGTCTGTTTTTTCTGTCGTCGTTGATACCAAAGTTATATTCTTTAACTCGTTTATCAAAGCTATTTAAAGCTTCTTCTTGTTGTGTCTTATTGGGTAAATCCCATTGATTAATGACCCAAAAAGCTCGCTGAATAATGGTTGGGTTATTTTTATTAATCTGGGATAGAAACTCTATTTCTTGTCCTTGAAGCACTTTAAAAGGACTCATACAAACCACAAAAGCTTTAGCTTTTTCTTTGATGTAATCCTTGGTGAATTCGACGTGACGCTTATTGTCAACCCCTAAACCGGGTAAATCAACTAAAACAATGTCATTATCTATATTAAGTTCCTCTAAAAAAACCTCCACTTTATCCACATAAATTGCCCCAGCATACCCCTCTACATAATTTTTGAGTTCTGATAGAGCAATTTCTTTTTTTCCTTTATATTCATTATTTCCGAAATTACGTAAGAGGGATTGTAATTTCATTAACTCTTGTTGATCAATAGCAATTTCATGGTTTTTTCGTAGGCTTCTACTGCTGCTTTAATTCGTTGTAAATGAGCACCTGGCAGTTCATTTTTTTGTCGTTTTAAGTCTTTACTAATTTTGGTAGAAATTTCACTAACAAAACTATCCCAAAGCTCCATTCTTGCTTGATCACTCATAAAGTGAATAAACCCCTGCTCTTTATCACCTTTTTTCACAATTGTCGGAAAAGCAGTGGTAGACTCGTTGGCTTCAGGTAAAATTTCTCGGCCTAAAATCCCATTAATAATAGTAGATTTACCAGCAGAATATGAACCTAAGAAAGCAACAGGAAACTCGGTTTGTTGTAATTTTTGAATCCAACCTTGTTTTTTCTCAATAATGGCTTTTTTACTGTCCTCCATACCTACGTAAGGGAGAACATTTGTATAAATCTCAAAAAATTTGTTAAATTGTTTAATGGTCAACTGGGACTGTTCATGAAGCATAGCCATGGATATTTTCCTCAAGGTATAAGAGTAATGCTACTGAAGTATAACCTTCACTATGTATTCGTGATCGGATGGGATAATTATGCACTTTTTCTGGATTAGAAGTGGGAAGAGAAAGGGCTGAACATTGAAATTATAGGCTAATTTCACCCAAATTACGTCTTTTTCTCTAATTAATATTAATCATTGTTTCTAGAGCAAATAGCATATATTAATGTTTCCGCTAATAGTGCGATCGCAAATAATTCCCAATCATTATGAATTATTTAAGTAATCTATTTCCAAATAACGCTTCATCGTAACGTTTTTGAAAGATTTATTACCATAGAATGTGACAATTATTAAACTGTCCCTCATCTATTGAATTTCAAAAGGGATCACTCTAGGATTATATTATGTCGATCATCAATCGGTACTATGTGGTGTGAGTGAGTTAGTAGAAAAACACTTGGGGTCGAAACACGGCAAGACTCCCGGGTGTTTTTCTCATTTTGGCCAAACCACCCTAAAAAAATAATGTATCTTAATAATTTTACACTTCGTATTGTTGAAGGCAAAGAATTAGAAAACGGTTACGTTGAACTTATTCACAATACTCAATATAGAGTTATTTTAGGTAATCAAAAACCCGTTCGTTGTGATGCTTACCTAGAAATTGACGGTAAACACCTTGGGACTTGGCGACTTCACCCTTATTATTCTATCACCTTAGAAAGACCGGCACATGATGATGGACGTTTTACATTTTATCAATTAGGAACCACAGAAGCTTATAGTGCTGGCTTAGTGGAAGGAGATCCCAAGTTAGGACTTATTAAAGCAATTTTTACCCCAGAACTGACTCAAAAAGAACCCCAATGGATGTCAGCAGAGTCGATGGAAGTGGGGAATAGAAATCAAAGAACCGCCAAAAAATCTGCTAGAGGTTATGCACCTGGGGGAACCGGACTATCAGGTAAAAGTGATCAAGAGTTCATTACTGCTTCGTCTAGGTAGCTAAAACCTATCTATATATTCTAAAATATTATAAATATTAGTAGATTATAGGAGTAAGTCACCGACTGAAAACGAAGATAATATGCTAGAATGAGTCTAGAGTTAATTACTCATAGTAATGGCTAAAAAAAAGTCTCTAAAAGCTAAATTAACACGGATAAGTCGGTCTAAACAAAAGACTGATAAACCCGTGTATCAAAGGCTGATAGGGATTGAAAGTAAAATAGAATATCATCCATTTCTAGAAGATTGGGGTAATGAATATCAAAGTCTTTTACGCAGGGCTTTAAATGATAGACAAAAAGGAATATCCGAAACTGAAATAGAGAAAAGTTACCAAAAAAAGTACAATATTCAATGGGCATGGGCTGATAGTTTAGCCACAAATGCTAGTTCTGTATTTGAGCAATTAACCACAGCTAAACAAAATCAAATAGAACTCCTTGAAACTGATGTAAAATCAGGATTCATGAAAGTAGGAGAAAATCTAGAAGCTTTAGATAATGCTTACTGTAATCCAACTCATTCTTCGACAAGAAACTTTAAGAAGAAATTATTAGGAGTTAAATCGAAACTAGAAAGATTAGTCAGATATTGGGATGGTGAAGTATATGGCTAAATATGGGCTTAATTCAGCTTATGCGGCGGCCATGGTGATTTCCAGACGAGCATTAGGGTTTTCTGAAAGGATAACTCGTTCTAAGGAGCCAATAATAGGAATTTGCATCTCCTCACCAGAGGATAAGGAGGTGCAATCATGGGGTCAATGGGGGAAAATCTGTAAACTTCTTCGTGAGCAGAAAATCTCCCGACACCAAATGTTTGAATCAGCGAAAGTCCTAGAGGCACTGCAAGCGGTGCGACCGAACCGCCGTCTTACGGCGGATTCGCAAGCGCACCGTGCAGTTTCCCGAAGCAGAAGGGGGAAATCTCCTGCCAGAAGTCGAAGGAAAGTTAAATCTACTTCTCTACCAGTAGTTTTTTCAAACAGTCAAATCCACGGGGAGTCACCGATGCCCCAAAACTGTTAGTCTGACAACAGATTGTTAGATATTAATAGGTTTTTAGTAGGTGCTATTAATCAAACAAAACTTGTTAAGCTTATCTATGATTGACACTTCATCTCTAAAACAATTTCGCACTGTTGGTCTAATTTTAATAACTACCTTGCTAGTGTTAGTTTTTCGTTTACCTGCTGTTGCTCAAACTCCCAAACACTACACGGACTTAGAATTTCCCCTTTTAGCAGAAATTTCTCTCCCTGAATACGAACGCTACGAACTGACTAATGGGATGGTTGTCTATTTAATGGAAGACCATCAGTTACCTTTAGTCAAGGGTAGTGCTTTAATCAAAACAGGATCACGACTTGAACCTGCACCAAAAGTTGGCCTTGCTCAAACCACGGGTAGTTTGATGCGTTTAGGGGGAACCCAACAACATTCTGCCAACGAAATAAACCAACTTTTAGAACAACGGGCGGCTAGGGTGGAAGTCGGTATTGGGACCAGTTCGGGTAGTGCGGGATTTAATACCCTCAGTGAAGATTTAGAGACGGTATTTAACCTCTTTAGCGAAGTATTACAAGAACCTGCTTTTTCTCCTCAACTCCTTGGTTTCATCAAAAACCAACAACAGGGGGGTATTGCCCGTCGTAACGATGATCCGGGGAGTATTGCCAGTCGTGAGTTAGGCAAACTCATCTATGGGGAAGACAGTCCCTATGCTCGCACTATCGAGTACGAAACCATCGATAACATTACCCGTGACGATGTGGTTGCCTTTTATGAGCAATATGTGCGACCCGAAAACATTATTTTAGGGGTTGTGGGGGATTTTGAACCAAACACCATGAAATCTTTGATTGAGAATACCCTCGGAAAATGGCAACCTAATACCCCAGAACCCGAGATAAATATTCCCTCAGCACAACAAAAACAAGGTCAGGGGGTCTTTTTCGTCAACCAACCTCAATTGAATCAAAGTAATGTCTTATTGGGGCATTTAGGGGGTAAATTTGATAGTCCTGATTATCCTGCATTATCGGTGGTAAACGGTTTATTGAACGGGTTTGGGGGTCGTCTATTTAATGATTTGCGATCGCGTAAAGGTTTGGCTTACACGGTTTATGGTTTTTGGAGTGCTGGTTATGACTATCCTGGGGTATTTATTGCTGGAGGGCAAACTGCTTCTCAAACCACTGTAAAATTTATCACTTCTTTACTAGATGAAATTAAACGAGTACAAACTACTGCTATTTCTTCCGATGAATTAGACTATGCAAAAGAGTCGATTTTAAACTCTTTTGTCTTTAAGTTCGAGAACCCATCTCAAACTTTATCTCGTCTCACCACTTATGAGTATTATGGGTATCCTCAAGACTTTATCTTTGAGTATCAAAAAGGAGTCAAAGCAACCACTATAGAAGATGTACAACGAGTTGCTCAAGAATACTTAAAACCAGAAAATATTGTCACGTTGGTGGTGGGGAATGAAGAGGAAATTAATCCTCCTTTATCTCAACTAGGACAAACGGTTAAATCCATTGATGTCACTATTCAGGGACGAGCTAAAAGTTAACACAAAGTTTGTAGGGGCTTAATATTATTAAGCCCTTATTTTCATTTAAAATTGAATTATGATAAGTGACATAAAAGCAAGAATGAGATATGGAGATAAAAAACAATTTAAGTTTTCAGGAATATTTAGAAAATTCCACGAAGAAGATTCTAAACCTATAGAAATTTCTAATGCTAATATATTATGTTATACCAATGGTCATATATTTCTTGAAGTGAATGCTCAAGTTAATCAATATATAAATGAAAAATTATTTTTTGAAAAGTCTATAAAACGATATGAAGGTGATTATGGGATTGAAGGTAAAACGGTTGAAGGTTGGAAGATAACAGCAATTCTAGCTAATCATAGCTTTAAAGTTGGTAACGTGAATAATGTCAATCAACAAGATAAATATCAACTGAGGTTTAAAGCATTATATATTGATTATAATCTAGAGATGTTAGAAGAGAAAGAAACCGAAGAAATTATCTATGGTCTTGCTAACATAGAAGTGTTTTATCAATTTTCCGCTAATATCGGTAATTTCGATACTGAAATTGATATTAAGTCAGTTACGAATCAAGCAAATAGAAGAAAAACTGGATTTTTAAGTGCAGAAATGAAAATAAAAAATGTTGACAAAAACGAACAAAATTCTTACGAAAATTATGGTAATTGGATTATATATCTTTTATCCCTTGTATCAGGTCATTGTGTTGATAAAATTTATAAAATTGAAGGGATAATGGATGAGAAGTTTAACATCAAAAGGGAATATTGGCCTGGTGCTGAACTTCTTAATGAAGCAAAAGGAAGATCGGTTATACAATCACCTGATTTACCTTTATTTATTCAACAGTGTGCTAAAAAACTGAATTGGGATACATTTAATGATAAGGGTCTAGGGTTGGCTTTATATTGGTATATTGATACGTTTGTAAGTATAAAAAGTGAAGTTAATTTTTTGACTTTATGTACAGTGTTAGAAATATTAAATAAAAGACATTCTAATAATTCTAGTAAAAGATTACTCCCTAAAGGAATTTATAAACAAATCAGAAAAGAGATTATAGAAACTATCTCTAAGTTTAAAGATAACATTGATCACAAAGATGATCTTGAGCAATATAATAAATTTGAAATAAAGGTTAAAAAATCTTTTGAAAGTGGTTCGTATAATCAAATGGGAAGTTTACGAACAAGCTTAAAAGAAATGCTCACCTATTATAGTGTTCCCTATGAAGACTTATTTCCAGAATTAGAATTTATAAAAATTAGAGATAAAATTGTTCATGAGGGATTTAGTGGAGTTGATATAATCACAGAATGGGTTAAACTATCAAATCTTGTTGTGCGAGTATTTTTGGCTATCTTAGAGTATGAAGGCAATTATATGGAGTCAACCATAATTGATCTAGACGATAACTGTGAGCACAAGAAATATGACTTAATTTGTAAGTCTTTTCCTTTTGTTGTCTCGAAAGATAACTTAAATAAAACTGACTAGAATAAAAAAAGGGGCAATTTTACCCCTTTAAACTACACTAAAAAATCTTCACTTTTAAACCATCACTAGGACGAGGACTAGGAATATTTATCATCTCTAAGTTTTGGTCTGGTAATAGTTCCCAATGACATTTACGAACTAAGAGACTAGTGCAGCTTGGTGAAAGTAATCCACCAGATTTTTACAGAAACTTTCGTGACTAGCCACGACAATGTGTTTCAATGAAACTAACGGAAGAATCTCGAAGTTGATGTCCATGATAAAAGCATTGCCAATTAACCTCTCCAACCTACAGAAAACAGTACTCCAACAAATAGTGAGAGGGACAACAAACCCCTATCGCCTTGTTAGACGAGCCAAGCTAATCTTAGCCGCAGCATCAGGAGAGAGCCATAGTTCGATTAGTCGAAGATTAGAATTAGACCGAGTACAAGTGCGTCAGTGGCGATCGCGATGGTTTGAGGAGAGAGAAAAACTGAGTGCCGCCGAAGAACAACAGGTAACGGAGAAAGCATTAATGGTCTTGATCAAAGGAATTTTAAGCGATCGCCCAAGACCTGGAACAACAAAATCCTTTACGGTCGAACAAGTAGTCCAGATTGTAGCGATCGCTTGTGAAGAATGTGAAAAATCAGACAGACCAGTGAGCCATTGGACACCTTCAGAGTTGGCGGATGAAGCCATAAAAAGAGGAATTGTCGAAAAGATTTCCCCCCGTAGTGTGGGGCGTTTTTTAACAAGAAGCGACATTACAACCACATCTCGTTCGTTACTGGTTAAATGCCAAAATTGATGATCCCTTGAAATTTAAAAAGCAAGTCAAATATATCTGTGAACTTCATCAAGAAGCTAAAACTTTGTTAGAACAAGGAATTCATTTAATTAGTACAGATGAAATGACAGGGATTCAAGCTCTTGAGAGATTATTTCCGAACAAAAGAATCAAGCCTAAACAAGTAGAAAAAATCGAATTTGAATATGAAAGACACGGAACTTTAAGCTTGATTGCGAACTGGGATGTGGCAAGAGGAAAAGTTGTTAGTCCCTCTATTGGACCGACAAGAACAGAATAATATTTTTCTGAACATATCCAGAGAACGATTAAGATTGATGAAAAAGCAGAATGGATTTTTATTGTAGATAAACTCAACACTCATAAATCGGAAAGCTTAGTCAAATGAGTAGCAGAAAGCTGTGGAATTACTATTGATTTGGGGAGAAAAGGAAAGGAGGGGATTTTGCAATCTATGGACAGCAGAGCAGATTTTTTATCAGATGAATCTCATCGAATTCGCTTTGTTTATATTCCCAAACATACATCGTGACTTAATCAAATTGAGTGTTGGTTTTCGATCTTAGTCCGGCGTTTACTCAAAAGAATTACTGTCCGTTCAACTGAAGAACTATCCCAAAAAATTCTCAATTTTATTGATTACTTTAATCAACATTTTGCTAAGCCGTTCGTTTGGAAATTTAAGGGCTTTAAAGATCATAAGTGACTGGTGGATTATTTTTGCTAAGCTGCACTAGCAAAGATTTTCATTTCCAATCTAGCAAATTCTTTGCCTAAACATTCTCTTAAACCTCCACCAAAAGGAACATAACCAAAACGTTTTTGTTTATCCACCATGTTTTCAGGAGAAAAGCGTTCAGGATCAAAGGTTTGATAATTAGGAAAAGTATCACTTTCTTGATGAGTTTGGGCGATTTGATATTGTACTGTCCAATCTTTAGGAATACGATAACCTTCAAATTCAAATTCTTGAATTACTTTTCTAAACCCCCCACCCACTGGAGGAATTAACCTTAAAACCTCTTTTAAAACCTGTTCTAAATAGGGCATCTCTTTTAAATTTTCTGAGGTTATATCCTCACGGGGTGACAAGCCCGTTAAAACCCTGATTGAAAGAGGGTTTCAGCCGTGGCGATCGCTCTATAAATTGTCAAAAACTAGAGGGCTTATTGAGAATAAACAATAATGATAATCATTCTTGCCGTGTGTGTGGGGGGGAGGAGGGTTACACCGTCCTCCCCCCACAGGGTTGATGCTCAAAATCAACCCCTTGGGCAATATTAGTTTTTATTAAATAATAAAAATTGGTTTATTTTGGATAGTTACATCTAAAATAAATCATCTTCCACTGGTTATTTTATGTTAAGATAAAATAGGGGAATTAAGCCGTCTTATCTATTATGAACATGGCTTGTAACCCTTTTTTATAATTGTTGAGTTTCTGGGGATTATTGCTCATCATAATTGAAATAAAATCAGAGCAAAATTCCCAAGCGTGAATCCAAAGAGAGCCATAAAGTCCTATCCAAAAATTACTATGTCTTCGGTCACGTCTTGATTTTTCAGTTAGACGAGCAATATATTTTCCTTGATTGGTTTGTCGAAATGTTTTGCCTTTTAAAGAAGTAGCAGTGTAAGCGATCGCTATTAATAAAATCAAGGAATTTAGTCGTTTATTATTAGCTTTACTTCCCTCCAATTTATAACCCCCTGTCTTACAATCCTTGAACATAGCTTCAATACCTGCCCTGGCTAGATAGACTTTCAAGACCTCTGATAAACTGTCTAAGTTGGTAAGAATAAACCAAGGCTCTTTTTCCTGTTTGCCCTTGTATTTTCTTTTCCAATATGCTCCCACATTAAAGTTTCCAAACCCTTTATTTTTAGTGACTGAAACCCCAGTTAAAAACATCTTCATCCCAGGTTTCATTCCTAACTGCGAAAAAGTTTGATAATCTTCATCATCTTTTTTCTGGTTTGTACCTTGTTTCTGACGAAAAGCGAAGAATAACTTTTGTTTTTTACTTTTTTGTTTCAACCAATAAGCTAATTTAACACTGTGGAATTCTCGGTCTCCAAGAATGACTAACTCATAGTTTTTTAGAAGACAAAGAACAGGTTGAATTAATGCCTGTTGTTCAGATAATCTGCTGGCTCCTCTTTTCCCTAAAAGTGTCCAATAGATGGGTAAAGCCAGCTTTTTCCAGATAACAGCAACCATGAAAACATTTTTATCTTTCCATTGGGTTCGGTCAATTGTTATAATCAGACGAGAGCCAGTCTTAAATTCTTTACAAATAATAGCTTTAATCACAGGAAACCAGAATCTGGGAATGGCTAAAGCTGACAAAACTAGGAATCTCTGGATATGTTTACGACGACTTTGATAAAGGATTGGTAAAGGAAAACAAGCTGCTAACCTTTCTATTCTAACCTGTTTATGTACTGTCAGCAACCACAGTAAAATTCTAAAAGCCTCGAACTGTGTTTGTGTTAAATGTTTGGTAAAATGAGATTCATAAACTGCTAAAAAGCTCATGATTTAAGTTATAAAACGATTAAGGACAATCTGATTATTATTAGCATAAAATCGGATTGTTTTCTCTCTTTTAGGAGTTGACGCTCGCGCATCAAAACAGTTTGGGGGGGCAGGGCAATCGCATTTAATTTTTGAAAAGCTGAGTGCATAAGAGGTTTCGCGATCGCCGTTCATTTGTACTGAAACTCTAAAATCTTTACTGGATCACGCATCTCAGATTTTAATGCGATTGCCCTGTTTGGGGGGGGAAGACGTGGCATTTGCCACGTCTTCCCCCCCCATTTGCAAATGATTAGGAGTTTCGCATTGACAAAAGAGCGTAAATATGCAGATGATGTTTTCAGGTGATCGCTAATGAAGGAGAAAAATCATAAGACTTCGGAGTAAACCATCAACAGCCCAATGTAATCTAGATCAATATACATACTTCTTGCTCTCAGAGCCAAAATACACAGGTTGCTGCCGTTTAGCTGAGATTTTAGAAATTTCTCGTCATAGCACCAATAGATTCTTACTAAGAGAGCAATATGAACCAATAGATTTATTTAGAGAAGTTCAAGGAAACCTTAATTTGATTGGAGGAGTGTTAAGTGGGGATGATACCGTTATTGAAAAACACTACTCTCAAGTAGGAAAAGCTCATTTAATCAACTATTATTGGTCAGGAAAACATCAAAAAGCCATCAAAGGAATTAACTTAATTACTTTGTATTATACTGACTATGATGGAAAATCAATGCCTATTAATTATCGCCTTTATGATCCTCTAGATAATAAAACAAAAAATAATTACTTAAGAGAGATGATCGTAGAAGTAATCAAGTGGGGGGTAAAACCTTCTACTATAACGACAGACTGTTGGTATTCTTCTAAAGAGAATTTAAGATTTTTTAGAGACAAAGAACTGAATTTTTAAGTAGGAATAGCCAAAAATAGACAAGTAAAAGTAGAAGGAGGTAAATATCAAAGAGTAGAGGAGTTGGAAATTCCTAATAATGGATTGATAGTAATTATCAAAGAATTCGGAAAAGTAAAAATATTTAAGAGGACTTTTAAACACGGAAGTTGTCGTTATTATGCTACTTTTCTATATGATGGTAATTGCTCACCGCAATAAAGAATCTGTCTTGACAACATAAAGGTAAAATCGGGGATTTTTATGTATAGTGGGGGTTATGACCACAAATGCTACCATTGATTCAAAGCTAGTTAGAGCTATCGCCGATGAACAGTTGGCGAACAATGTCTTCATGATTGAGTGGCTAGTCAAGGCACAACAACAGTTATCTCTTCAACAAAGACTGATTGACCAGCAACAACAACAAATCTCTACACAACAGCAAGAAATTGAAAAATTGAAAGAAGAGAGAGATAAGCTAAAAAACCGTAACTCAAAAAACAGTTCAGTCCCCCCATCATCAGACCAACTAAAAAAGCCTTCTGACAAAAAGAAACGCAAAAAAGGATTTAAACGCGGACCAAAATATGACCACCCAGGGAAGACCCGTAATGGTTTTGGTCAGCCCGATAAGATAGTCCCTTTAGAACTAGAAAACTGTCCTAGTTGTGGATGGTCAGATTACAGTCCTGTTCCATTGGGAGTTAAAGAAGGATTCAGTTATGGGGCGCGATTAAGTAGCATCGTGGGCTGGCTTGGCTATGGGGTTAATCTTACATGGCGTAAACAGGAACATTTTATAGAGTATGTCTTTGGCATTCCCATTTCTCAAGGGAGCCTTGCCAAAATGCACAAATGGTTTCAAGAAAGTTTAGAACCCTTGACCCAACAGTGGTTAAAGTACATCCAGCAGCCAGGAATCCGATGTGTTGACGAAACCAGTTATTGCATCGATGGCATCAAGTATTGGGTTTGGGTAGCCACATCAAATGAGGTCTGTGTGTTGATGTTGGCTCCCACTAGAAGCTCCGCAGAAGTCGAGAAATTGTTAGGAGCAGATTTTAAGGGCATCCTCACCAGTGACTGCTATAGTGCCTACTTTAGACAAAGTGCGATGGCCAAACAGAAATGTCTGGCACATTTAGAACGAGAGTTAGAGTCCCTTAAAACCAGTCTTTTTCAAGCGAATCGAGAATTTGCTGCCGATGTACAGCAAGTTTTAGCAACCGCCCGTATCCATTATCGTCATTATCATGGTCGAAATTTAACCCTTGAATACTTAGGCTCCAAAAGAACAGAAGTAGAGAACTCACTGCAAAAGATTTTTAAAGCAACTCCCAAAAAAGGATGGCCTTATGATGCACAAAGATTGATTAACCGTCTCAAACGTCATTGGGAAGAGTGGTTCACCTTTCTAACTTATCCTGAAGTCAAACCAGATAATAATGATGCTGAGAGAGCTTTACGTCCCATTGTCATTCACCGCAAAGTAAGTGGGGGAGCAAGAAGCGACTGGGGTGCAGAGTTAGTCACCCAAATGTTCAGTTTTTTAGAGACCATGAGATTACAGGGGCAAAATGCCATTGTCCAATTATGCGAATTATTGTCATTAGCTGGTCGGAGTCCCCCAGGATTAGAGATGTAAAAGGCTCCGGAGCCGATGGGGGATAGATTTTTCTTGATCGCCCTATCTCTCTGCACAAAAATACACAGGGTTAGCGGATAATCTCCACTAACAAAAAACTATCTTACTATTTTTTTCTCATATTGTTGTTTTTATTTGAGGTTTTTAAAAGACTTGATTCTGGGAATGTTAGTCATTAAAATAGCCGTAATAAATTAGCTTAAATTTTACGCTAAATCACAGGGCTTATATTTTTGTTGACTCAACTGATGTTGTTTGTAGTGCTTTTCAATAAGACTTTTTTGTTGCGGTGAGCAGTTACAAAATTAGTTTACCTTTATTTTTTGTTTTTTCTCCTTTTTCTTGGAGACAATCCTTTTTTTTTACTTCTTTATCACTCTTGTCTATTTCTCTTTTTACTATTTTTTTATTGATTTTATTTATCAATTCTCCATCAATTCTTTTCCTAAAATGAACTAGCATTGAAGATTCCAGTGGTGGCTCTTGTTGATAACAATTTAAACCTATAAAGTATTTTAGATAGGGATTTTCTCTAATCTGTTCTATAGTTTCTCTATCACTTGTTCCTAATTTTTCCTTAATAATTAATGTCCCTAATGCCATTCTAAATAGTTTGGCTGGCGCACCTTTTTCTGCTGAAAAAAGTTTAGCATATTCTTCCTCAAAATCATCCCAAGGTATCAACTCTGCCATGATTACCCAACGATTATTGGGGGACAATTTGCCCTCGAAAGGTAATTCAAATTTTTCTGGGGGCGGTAAAGGTTGCTCCTCTTTTCGATACATTTGTTCTTGACCAACAACTGGGAGGTGTTTCTACCAATTATAGCGGTTTGTAGCCGACAAAGCTGATCTTTTTTGCGATCGCGAATATGGGTGTAACCTTTTAAAGAATAGGGTTTTGCTTTTATTCAGCAAACCCTAAATAATCCTTTTACCCAGGTTTCAAAATAACTTGCTAATTTTGTTTGAGAAGCATTATCTATGCTAATTAGGGTTTGCTGAAAAAGTTTCTCCAAAATTTATGCCACTTTTGACCAAGAATTTTCTGACAAATCAATAAGTTTTAGTACATAAAAATTGTTTAAAGTATAATCAAAATTAATGAAAGGCGGTTTGATGAGTTCCCATGTTCTATTATTAGTAAATAAGGACAAAAAAAGCGACAAAAACTGCCTCAGAAGTTTAGAAAGATTGACAACTAAAAATGTAATAGCAATAGATGTAATGGAGGTTTCAGGGAGTTTTGTCATCACGAGATTTAGGCTAAATCTTCGTTTAGCTTGTCCAAACTTTCCCTCAATAGCATTACGGAAGCATTCATCGGAGTGGGCTTGTTTCTTTTCTTCTTCACTGACATTTTTCGGAGGTCTTCCTAACTTCGGACCACTGATTCTTATCCTTCTTTCCTTACACCAATTTCTGTTTTCCCTAGTTCGATAAATTTTATCTACATGGACGGATTCGGGATAATAGCCAAACGTTTCTTTATACTTTTCTACTTGTTCTTTTAAATGACAAGATTCATTGAAGTTTTCCCAACTTATTTTGTCTAGAAACACATAGTTATCTACACAGCTTACTGAGAGTTTAGCTCCAAACTCTATTGGTTTTCCTGCTTTTCCCCTCACTATTGGACGAATATGCGGTTGAGTTAAACTTACAATTCTTTGAGGAACACTCTGGGTCTTATTCTCCCACATTGACTGTTGTTGTTCATAAACTTTTTTGATAGTCTCTAGACAATTTTTCTGTCTTTTACTCAGATTTTCCAGGGAAGCCCCAGCTTGAATTAAGTCTTCTATATTTCCTAAATTTTTCTTAAGGTATTTTAACTGTTTCCCGATAGCTTTTCTTCTTTCTTGATAAGATACTTTTCGTTTTTTAGCTACTTTTAAGTATTCCTTTCTAGCAATTTTTCTAGAAGTTCTCGGCTTTTTTCTCAATTTTACTCTTAATGGTTTATAAAGATTATCTATTATTCTTTCTGTCTCAATTCTGGCTTGATTTAATATGCTTAAATCCGTTGGGTATTTGATGTCTGCTGGCGCACAAGCCGCATCTAAAATTAGTTTACCTTTATTTTTTATTTTTTCTCCTTTTTCTTGGAGACAATCCTTTTTTTTTACTTCTTTATCACTCTTGTCTATTTCTCTTTTTACTATTTTTTCATTGATTTTGTTTATCAATTCTCCATCAATTCTTTTCCTAAAATGAACTAGCATTGAAGATTCCAGTGGTGGCTCTTGTTGATAACAATTTAAACCTATAAAGTATTGTAGATAGGGATTTTCTCTAATCTGTTCTATAGTTTCTCTATCACTTGTTCCTAGTTTTTCCTTAATAATTAATGTCCCTAATGCCATTCTAAATAGTTTGGCTGGCGCACCTTTTTCTGCTGAAAAAAGTTTAGCATATTCTTCCTCAAAATCATCCCAAGGTATCAACTCTGCCATGATTACCCAACGATTATTGGGGGACAATTTGCCCTCGAAAGGTAATTCAAATTTTTCTGGGGGCGGTAAAGGTTGCTCCTCTTTTCGATACATTTGTTCTTGACCAACAACTGGGAGGTGTTTCTACCAATTATAGCGGTTTGTAGCCGACAAAGCTGATCTTTTTTGCGATCGCGAATATGGGTGTAACCTTTTAAAGAATAGGGTTTTGCTTTTATTCAGCAAACCCTATATATTGTTGAGTAATTTCGGTCATTTTCGGAATATAACTATTTAACGCCCTGGGTTTAAACGCTTGGGCTAATAATTTCCGTCTAGAAGTATGAAAAGTACCATCGTTAGTGGACAAAGATAATTTTCCTAAGAGAATACGGGTACTTTTTGGCCAGGTTGAGACAACATATTGATTTTCGTTACGGAATAGAAATTGATTGGCCTCTGCACCAATCATGATAACAGCGTTATTACCAAAGATATTGGTTTTATAAACGTGACCATATTTTTTTAGTTTCTTCTTCCCAAAATCAGGATCAAATAAAAAGCTAAGGCTTTCACCGATCAAGGGTAGTCCTTTATCTCCAGGGGGTAAAGATGCAGGTTTTTTGCTTTCTAATTGTGTCATTTTTGATGGATTAAAATTAAATTTTGATCTACTAACCTTTAATTTTAATACCAATTCCTAAAGTTTGGCTATACATCTCTGTAGGGGTCAACGGCCGTTGACCCCTACAAGATCAACTTATTTAGTCTAAGTTGGTGAAAATGATCTAAAAGTAAAAGAAAAAGGGGCAATTTTGCCCCTTCCAACCAACTTTAAAAAAGTCAGTTAAACCACACTAAAAACAATCACAAATCCTAACACTGCCCCAAATACAATTAAGGCATAAAATTGGGCGCGACCATTTTCTAGATATTTCAAACTTTCTCCACTGACTAGAGTAGCTAAACCGGTCAAATTAACCGCGCCATCAATAACACGATAATCTACTTCCATAATTTGACGGGCTAAGCGACGACATCCCATAATAAAGACATTATGGTAAAGATCATCGAAATACCACTTATTCAGGGAAAACTTATACAAGGAAGGTAATTTATCGGCGACCGCTTTGGGATCAATTTTGTGTTGTAAATACATCAAAGAAGCGATGGTAATACCAATCAAAGCAATACCCACAGAATTTCCGGCCATAATCCCAAACTCAGTCCAGTCGAAGTGAGAAACCTCTTCTATCACCTCTCCAGGGGCGTGTATAAAGCCCTCAAAGGTATTATCCCAAGGTTTACCCAATAAACCGATTAACGTGGAAGGAACGGCTAAAATAAGCAGGGGTAAGGTCATGGTTAAAGGAGACTCATGGGGATATTCGCTGTGGCCGTGGCCATGATCATCGTGGCCATGATCTTCGCTATCATGTTCCAATTCTTTCACATCCATAGCCCCAGGACCAAACACAGGGGCAACTGCTGCTGATAACTCAGCCCGAATGTCCATATCATTGCCTCGGAAGTCTCCTTCAAAGGTCATAAAATACATCCTGAACATATAAAAAGCGGTTAAACCAGCAGTCAACCAACCCACTAACCATAAACTGGGGTTTGCTTCAAAAGCTAAGCCTAAAATCTCGTCTTTTGACCAGAAACCAGCAAAGGGAGGTATTCCACAAATAGCTAGGGTTCCGATCAAAAATGCTAAGGAAGTTAGGGGCATATATTTTCTTAGTCCCCCCATTAAACGCATATCCTGGGCTAATACTGGATCATGACCTACAACCTCTTCCATGCCATGAATAACGGACCCAGAACAGAGGAATAACATGGCTTTAAAATAAGCATGGGTCATTAGGTGAAATAGTCCGGCAGTATAAGCACCGATACCCATGGCCATCACCATGTAACCCAGTTGGGAGATAGTAGAGTAAGCTAAACCCTTCTTGATATCGTTTTGGGTTAAAGCGATGGTTGCCCCCAAAAAGGAGGTAATAGCCCCAGTCCAAGCGATGGTTGTCATAGCTACGGGGATGTTCTCGAATACAGGATACATCCGCGCCACCAAGAAGACACCTGCTGCTACCATGGTGGCAGCGTGAATTAAGGCAGAAATAGGTGTGGGGCCTTCCATTGCGTCTGGTAGCCAAACATGGAGAGGAAACTGTGCTGACTTTGCCACTGGTCCCAAAAAGACTAAAACAGCGAATAATGCGGCTAATGCCGGGGCAATCATTCCAGAAGAGACTAAATCTTCTAATCTTTCCCCCATCACATCAAATTCAAAGCTTCCTGTTGCCCAGTAAATGCCTAACATTCCCAAGAGGAGGCCAAAGTCACCCACACGGTTAGTAACAAAGGCTTTTTGACAAGCATCGGCCGCCGCTTTGCGATCGAACCAGAAACCGATGAGGAGATAGGAACACATCCCCACCAGTTCCCAGAAGATATACACTTGCACTAGGTTGGGACTTATTACTAAGCCCAACATAGAGGCACTAAAAATACTTAAATAAGCATAGAAACGGACATAGCTTGGATCGTGGGCCATGTATCCATCGGTGTACACCATCACTAACAAGGCTACCGTAGTTACGATAACACACATCAAAGCACTAATATGATCCAGGGTGTATCCCATTTGTAGGCTAAAATTGCCTGCGGCTGCCCATTCGATCATACGGGTGTATTCCCCATGACCTTGAATTTGACTCCACAATAGGGTAAAGGATAACACCATCGATGCCCCTATCAGGGAAATAATAAATACTGCGTTGACTTGTCTGAGGCGATTGGTTGCTTCATTAAAGGAAATTAAGCCTAACCCCACCACCATCGCCCCCAACAAGGGCAACACTGGAATAAGCCAGGCGTATTGATAAATAGGTTCCATAGAGTAATGCCTAAGTTTTGTGTTCTCTACTTTAGTTGATAACGCTAACTCTTCTGTTATAGACTTTTTTTAAGGAATTTTTCAAATCCATAATAATAAGAGAAGAAGTTTTGTCTTAAAATACGGCTGAAGATAAAAAACAATTTCTAAAGCCTCAATTCCTCACACTGACATAAATTCAATTCTGGGTACTAGGGGATCTTTGACTAAGCCAATGCCTTGAAAATCCCAGCGTTCTAAAATGGTTTTTAATTGGGTTCCTGATGTAGATTCTACAATAAAGCGATCGCTGACATCGGAACCGTGAGTATTAAGATAACTTAGTGCCTCAAAATTTTCTGGAAATACCAATACATAACTCACAGGGGCTTCGTCTTCTCCTTTATCAATTTGGGCAACTAAATATTTGCCATCTACTTTGGAACGAACGATATAATAAAGTTGTGAGAGCATATTTGTCTATTTAATATTTTCCAATTTAATGCGAGGATCGACTGCTTTCAATAATAAGTCAGCTAATAAATTACCCACAATTAACATAGTAGCACCCATGGTTAAACTTCCCATTACTAAATACAAATCCTGTGCCGTTACCGCTTGTAAAATCAGTCTTCCTAGCCCTGGCCAATTAAAGAAAAATTCGGCAATAAATGATCCCCCTAATAAACTAGCAAATTCAAATCCTAAGAGGGTAATTAAGGGGTTAATAGCATTGCGTAACCCATGGACATAGATAACCTTATCTTCTGGTAGTCCTTTGGCCCTAGCAGTCTGAATATAATCCTGTCTCATCACGTCTAACATTTGTCCCCGCATTAAACGCATTAAACCAGCAAAGCTGGTAATACTCAAGGCAATAGTAGGCAAGATCATGTGCCAAGCAATATCTAATATTTTGCCTATGGGAGATAATTCTGTATGGTTTAAACTGGTCATATTTCCCACTGGTAATAACGGGGATAAATATTGAGCAATAATCAGTAAAACTAAGGCTGTTATAAAACTAGGAAATCCTTGTCCTAAATAACTAACAACCCTTAGTATTTTATCAGTCCAACTACTCTGTTTAACTGCGCTTAGAATTCCTAAAGGAATGGCTATTAACCAAGTAATAATAATAGAAGAAATTGCTAATAATAAGGTTGCGGGTATTCTTTCGCCTAGTAAAGAAGCAACAGAACGGTTATAAACAAAGCTTGTGCCAAAATCTAATTGAGTAACAACCTGCACAAACCATCGCCAATATTGAACATACCAAGGTTTATCTAAGCCAAATTGATTAGTTAATTGTTTGATAGTTTCCTCAGCAATTTTCGGATTCTGTTTTAAGGTATCTAAGTAGTCTCCTGGGGCAAGTTGAATGATAATAAAACTAAGAATAGAAGCCAATAATATAGTTAATAAGCCTTGTAAAATTCGCTTTACAACATAGACAATGTTTTCCGCATCTAACCAGTTTTCTAACTTATTTGAAGGTTTATTAGGTTCAGGGGATAGGGTTTGAGTCATGATAATTAGAAAAGATATTAATCTAGGTAATTTATTCCTTATTAAATCAGCAAATTTAATCTCTTAATATTCTATCAGAGTAATAATGGGAACATCAGGCAGCTTTTTACGACCTTCTAAGGCTTTTAATTCAATAATAAAGGCAAAGCCCAAAACATTACAACCAATTTTTTCCAATAACTCTGTCGTTGCTTTTGCCGTTCCTCCTGTTGCCATTAAATCGTCTACTATTAAAACATTATGATGATCCTCTAAAGCATCTTGATGAATTTCTAAACTATCCGTACCGTATTCTAACTCGTACTCTACCTTATGCACAGCAGCAGGTAACTTACCTGGTTTTCTCACAGGAACAAACCCTGCATTTAATTGATAGGCTAAAGGAGCTCCAAATAGAAAACCACGGGACTCCATCCCCACAATATAATCAGGGGATAAATTAGCACTCAAACATTTTTCCTTCAAGGTGTCAATGGTATAACGTAAACCTTCCGCATCACTGAGTAAGGTGGTAATATCTCGAAAAACAATACCCTGTTTAGGAAAATCAGGAATATCACGAATTAAAGCTTTAAGATCCATTGATTCTTTCTGAGCAAATTTTCCTATGTATTATATATGAAGACACCCCTCGATGGAAAAATCTAACGTTGATATTCAAAAATTAACGGGACGGTATCTAATCCAGCCAGTTCATAGTTTTTCATCATCTGCTGAAAAGCATCCCAGGCTGGTTTATTTCTGATAACGACACAAGCAGCACTTCCAGGAGCATTTGTATCAAAGTGTATCCCAAAGTCTCCCCAGGTCTTTCCCCAAATGTCGACTTCTTCTACTTCAATCCGAGATCAGCTTAAGAGAGTGTACGGGAATTGGTTTTAGAGTTAGAACAACTCGACAAATTAAGAACAACATTGGTCAATCAGTTAAGGTGATTTCCGAGAAAACTTTTCCCATAGGGGGTAATCGCTTGGACTAAAGGCTTTCAAGAAATAAAAGGAACAGAGAGTTAGCGGATCTTGGTACACAACTTTAAAATTTCATAATTGGCTTGTCTGAAAAAACAGAAGAAATAGATTAAAATGAAGAGGTAAAAAGATTAGAGAGAGTAAATTGAAGCTAAAACAGACAAATAATCCCTTAAACCCGTCGATGGTCGATGATTTACGTTTAGCAGCCTCAAAAATGACGGGAGCAGAGCGTCGTTCATTTCAAGCTGAAATGTGTCTCAAGTATTGTGGAGGAAGCGCCAGACAAACCGAAATCGTGTTTGGTTGGGGGAGAAAAAATGTTCAACTTGGATTACATGAAAAACGAACTGGGATAGTGTGTTTAGGATTACAATCAGTCAATAGTGGATGTAAAAAATGGGAGGAAAGATACCCAATAGTTGCCCAATCATTGAAAGAAATAGCCGAAGCTCACGCACAACAAAACCCCACATTTAATAACCCCATTGCCTATACAAGATTAACGGCGGCTGAAGCCATTAAACAATTAAGAAATCTAGGATATAATGGAGAGGAGGTTCCTGCTGCTTCGACAATGGCAGATATTTTAAATCGTTTGGGCTATCGATTAAGAAAAGTGGTAAAAGCTAAACCTAAAAAAAAATCTCGGAGACGGACGCTATCTTCGAGAATATAGAGAAAAAAGATAGAAAAAAAGACCCTTCTGTGAAACGTTTAAGTATGGATTGTAAAGCAACTGTGGAAATAGGAGAATATTCACGTGGCGGACAAACCAGAGGTTATAATCAAGCTCAAGATCATGATATGGGAACTAAAGAAAAATACGTTCCTTGTGGGATTGTAGATGAAGATACAGGGCAACTTTATGTAACTTTTGGAAGTTCTTATAAAACGAGTGATTTCATGGTAGATAACTTGGAGCAATGGTGGACAAGTCTGAGTATGACTGAAAAGCAGCAACTAGAGAACATCCAAATTAAAGTTGATAATGGACCAGAAAATAGTGGAATAAGAAGGCAATTTTTGAAGAGAATGGTAGAGTTTGCCGACCAAACTAAGAAATCTATTCAATTACTATATTTTCCTCTTTATCACAGTAAATATAATCCCATAGAAAGATGTTGGGGAATTTTAGAGAGGCATTGGAACGGAACACTTCTGAGAAATGCTCAAACGATGTTAGCTTGGGTAAAAACTATGACATGGAAAGGCTTAAATCCGATAGTTAAGTTAAGTAAAAAAGTTTATCAAAAAGGCATTTCTTTAACGAAAAAAGAGATGAAGGAAATTGAGAAACGTTTAGAACGTAATCCTCACTTACCTAAATGGGATATTTTGATTAGACCCAGTTAGTCTAAAAAGTTAATAAGAGTGTAAAATTAAGTGAATTTCCTTTTTAAAAATAGTCAAAGCTAATTTAAAAGTTAGCGTATTTCTTTCTTTTAGATAGGGAGGTTTTTGTTCGCGGAAAGTATCCGCGAACAACTTTTTATTTTTCCCTTTTCGCTTATTTGAGATGTTCTACAAACAGATTCTGAGAATGGGTGGGAAACTTTTTCTTGGAAATCACCTAAGACAACGGTTTGCCTTAGAATACCCAAAAGCGGCCGCACAAACATGGCAAACGAACGATCACGGTATGACCCCTATAATTGAGTGGTTAATCGGCAAGAATCATCACGGAAGACGAGTAAACCATTACAACAATTCTGTCGCTAACAGCTTAGGTATTGACATCTCAGAATATTCTCTAGATCACGGTTACGCTATACATCACATAGAGCAGCGTCGTAGAGACACAGAAAGGATGTTAGATGAAGCGATGGATCAAGAGTGCTTTATTCCCTACCTACAAGCTTTTAAGGGGTTTCGGTGGGGTATAGGAATGGAAGCTTTAACATTAATGAAAGTGTACCCCTTCGAGAAGTTCTTAGTAGATGGATTTCCTGTGGTTGAGTGGATAGAAACTAAGAACAATGGGAGACAAAAGCGCAACCGCAGTTTACAACATTTTCAATCCTACTTAGGGTTGTCCCGTCAAGTTGAGCAATCAGGAGATAAAGAGAATATACGGTGGTTTAACTCAAAAATGATGCGGTCACACTATTATATATGGTGTCTATCCAGTATTTGTCCTAAACCACCTAAGCGGTTAAATACAGAGATAGGGAAAAAGTTGGGGAAGAAATGGGACAATTTCAAGGACGCTAAGCAAGCTAAGGGGAAAGATGCTATTATGCGCTTAACGTTCTATGCCACTCGCTTGCTTTTCCAACAACTCAAGGATAATATCTGCTTTTAGCTCTACAGCAATAACCCACCAGCTTGTTATGGTGGGTATAATTTTGACAGAAGTTTGATTTAGACAGATACTGGGGAATAATAAGAATGTCAACAGCAGTAAGAAAGATACTTTAATAACCATGAATTTAATCAGAATCTGGATCATTGCTAGTAACGGATTTCGAGAAGTTATTCGCGATCGCATTCTTTATATAATTGGATTTTTTGCCGTTGTTTTAGCCCTATCTTTGCGCTTACTTCCTGAAATTTCGGTGGGGACAGATGGTAAAATTTTTCTCGATGTTGGTTTAGGGTTAACCTCTTTTTTAGGGGCGATCGTTGCTATTTTCGTAGGAACTGCTTTAATTAACAAGGAAATTGAAAAAAGAACCGTTTTGATTTTAATTCCTAAACCCATTAGTCGGGCAGAATTAATTGTGGGTAAACATCTAGGTTTATGTGGCGTTTTAGCCGTTGTTATTGCCATTATGACGGCGCTTTATTTAGGGGCATTAACTTGGGCAAATATTATATTCTCTCCTTTTAGTTTATTAGTTTCTCAGGTTTATCTCTTACTAGAATTGGCTGTGTAAACAGCCGTTTCCATAACGTTTGGGACTTTTACAAGTTCAATTTTAGCTACTTTGTTAAGCTTTGGTATCTATATTATTGGACATCTCAGTAGTGACTTACTCGAATTAGCACAAATAAGCAAAAATCCCCAAATTACCGCTTTAACAGAAAGCATCTATTTAGTTGTGCCTAACCTAGAAAGATTTAACCTCAAAAATACAGCAGTTTATGGAATTCTTCCCAGTAGTTCTGATTTATTAGTTAATGGGGTTTATGGGATGATTTATATTGTTCTCCTACTGACCATTTCTAGCTTTATTTTCTCTCGTAGACAGTTCTAAAATCACCTTCAGGGAGATCCTAAACCGTCAAATCAACCAACTGGGTGAGCCGTCAACCGCCCCCAGTGGTAAAATGGGTATGAGATCCATTCTTTAAGTCAGGAAATTCAGTTTGGTGCTATCATCCATGATTGCCGATTTTCGTGTTATCTTTGAGCGTGACCCTGCTGCCCGCAATTGGCTGGAGGTTCTTTTCTGCTACCCTGGGTTACAAGCAATTATGCTTCATCGTGTTGCCCATAGTCTTTATAAACAAGGAATGCCATTCTTACCTCGTTTAATCTCCCATCTGGCAAGGTTTTTTACTGGTATTGAAATTCATCCAGGGGCCCAAATAGGTACTGGTGTATTTATCGACCACGGCATGGGTGTGGTCATCGGTGAAACTGCCGAAGTTGGTGACTATAGTTTAATCTATCAGGGTGTCACTCTTGGGGGAACTGGCAAAGAAAGCGGTAAACGTCATCCTACCCTTGGTAAAAACGTGGTAGTAGGCGCAGGGGCTAAAGTCCTCGGCAACCTTAATATAGGTAATAGTGTGAGAATTGGAGCAGGTTCTGTAGTATTACGGGACGTTCCCTCTGACTGTACCGTTGTGGGAATTCCAGGGCGCATAATTTATCAATCCGGGGTCAAAGTCAACCCCCTAGAACATGGCAACTTACCTGATTCCGAAGCGAAGGTAATTCGGTTATTACTCGACAGAATTGAAGCTTTGGAAAAACAGGTTGAAGCATTACAAGAAGATAAGTTAAAACAACGAGAATTAGTGGTTAGTGGTATATCTAAGCTAACAGCTAGTTCTGATCATGATGAATCTCATAGTTGTTATATAAAAGATAAAGAAATCGAGGAATTTCTCGGCGGTACCATGTGACTTTTTATCTGATTAATTCCAACTGTAGGGGTCAACGCTTCGACTAAGCTCAGCGTTGACCCCTCTATTTATTTTTTTCTGCTGATCTCATTCTCAATTTATTGTGCTTAAAATACTACCGATACGTGGCCAAGGAAAGAAGCGAAAAATAGCATGACCAATGACATTTTTTTCTGGTAAAAATCCCCAGATATGAGAATCGTTACTATTATTTCGATTGTCCCCCATGACGAATAAATAACCTTCAGGAACTTGTACAGAATCCAAATTATAGTTAGGAGATTCTAAAATATAATTCTCTTCAAGAGGGGTATTATTCACATAGACTATGCCATTTTCCACAGCAACTATATCACCTCCAGTCCCAATAATTCTTTTAATAAAAGCTTGCTCTTTTTCGTACCCTTGCATTTGTAATTGCGTGGGAGGTTCAAAAACAATAATATCTCCTGTTTGGGGTGGATGAAAATAATAAGAAACTTTTTCGACAACTAGGCGGTCTCCAGTTTCTAGAGTGGGAGACATAGACTCAGAAGGAATATACCTGGGTTCGGCAATAAAAGTCCTAATAATGAACGCTAGAATAACAGCAATGACCAAAATTTGTACATTTTCCCAGACAGTTTGCCAGATGCTATTGTTGGTGTTTGAGCTTGAGTTGGATTGTTCTTTTTCTGGATCGATGGTCATAGATATTACCGAAAATTACTCTTTAATTATAACTTATTGATTTAGTTGTTTTTTAGCTTGTTGCCAAAGCTTTTCTAAATCTTCTAAAGCATAATCATTTAAGGGGCGATCTGCAAATTTTTCCATTTTAGAAAGTCTTTGAATAAATCTTTCATTCGTCCCTGATAATGCTTCTGAAGCATCTAAATCATACCACCTGGCTAAATTAATAATAGTGAACAATAAATCCCCTAATTCCGCTTGTTGATGGCTTTTTTCATCGGTTTCTAATGACTCTTTAAACTCGGTTAACTCTTCAGAAAATTTATCCCAAACTCCCTCGACATTTTCCCATTCAAACCCAGCTTTTGCAGCCTTAACTGAGATTTTACTACTAGCCATTAAAGGGGGTAAAGTACGGTGATAACGATCTAATTTTCGACTCAATAACTGAGCCATTTCTTGGGTTTCTCCTTTTTCTTCTGCCTTAATTCTTTCCCAATTTTGACGAACTTCTTCGCTATTTTCAACGGTTACATCGCTAAAGACATGAGGATGGCGACGGATTAACTTTTCTGTGATCCCTTCTGCCACTTCTTGTAAGCTAAAATGACCGTAATCTTTGGCTATTTGTGCTTGTAATACCACTTGTAATAGTAAATCCCCTAATTCTTCAACAATGGCTTTTTGATCTTCGCTTCTAAGGGCATGAACTACCTCATAAGCCTCCTCTATGATATAAGGTATCAAAGTTTGGGGAGTTTGAGCCAGATCCCAAGGACATCCTCCGTCAGGCGATCGCAGTTTGGCTACCACATTAATCAAATGATTTAATGCTTCTAATATAGCGTGATAGGTTTGGTTTTGAGTGGTTTGAGGGTTAGACATAAATGGTTAGAATAAAACTTACCTATCTATTGTTAACTAAGTTAGCATTTTTTTCAATGATTATTGATAAACATCTCTAATTTACTATGTTGCTTCCTGCATTTTAGTTTGAGCTAATTTTAACAATTTTTGTGCTTCTTCATAAGCAGTAGTTCCTGTTTTTACTTTTTTGAGTTGTTCCATGGCTGTTTGTATTTTACTAATAAATAATTTTCTTTGATCCGCTTCAACTCCATCTGCGAATTGTTCTTGAATAGCCTGGATATCTTTTTTAGCAATTTCTAAGGCTGCTACTGATTGCTTTTCAACTTTACTGTTTAGTTTAACTATACTTAAATTGGTTTCATATTCTGCTAATAAAGCTTGTGTTTCTAAATAGCCTATATCATTTTGAGAAATAGTCTCTAAGCGACTAATAGCCTTTTGCCAAAGTTGTTGACATTCTTGCCATTTATCCACCGAATGAGGAGGGTTTTCACATAATTTTGTGGCTGATGAAGAAAAGCTTTTAGCTGCTGTTATCATTCTATTAGTTCTTTGCTGATCTGTTATAGTTCCTGTTACAGATTGAAAGTCTCTCTGATAACTATTTAATTTTGGACTAACTAACGTTGCTGCAAAAGTTTGAGGAGGTAATTGTTGTAATTCATCTGTAACTGCTCACCGCAACAAAAAAGTCTTATTGAAAAGCACTACAAACAACATCAGTTGAGTCAACAAAAATATAAGCCCTGTGATTTAGCGTAAAATTTAAGCTAATTTATTACGGCTATTTTAATGACTAACATTCCCAGAATCAAGTCTTTTAAAAACCTCAAATAAAAACAACAATATGAGAAAAAAAAGAATAGTAAGATAGTTTTTTGTTAGCGGAGATTACTCGCTAACCCTGTGTATTTTTGTGCAGAGGGATAGGGCGATCAAGAAAAATCTATCCCCCATCGACTCCGGAGCCTTTTACATCTCTAATCCTGGGGGACTCCGACCAGCTAATGACAATAATTCGCATAATTGGACAATGGCATTTTGCCCCTGTAATCTCATGGTCTCTAAAAAACTGAACATTTGGGTGACTAACTCTGCACCCCAGTCGCTTCTTGCTCCCCCACTTACTTTGCGGTGAATGACAATGGGACGTAAAGCTCTCTCAGCATCATTATTATCTGGTTTGACTTCAGGATAAGTTAGAAAGGTGAACCACTCTTCCCAATGACGTTTGAGACGGTTAATCAATCTTTGTGCATCATAAGGCCATCCTTTTTTGGGAGTTGCTTTAAAAATCTTTTGCAGTGAGTTCTCGACTTCTGTTCTTTTGGAGCCTAAGTCTTCAAGGGTTAAATTTCGACCATGATAATGACGATAATGGATACGGGCGGTTGCTAAAACTTGCTGTACATCGGCAGCAAATTCTCGATTCGCTTGAAAACGACTGGTTTTAAGGGACTCTAACTCTCGTTCTAAATTTGCCAGACATTTCTGTTTGGCCATCGCACTTTGTCTAAAGTAGGCACTATAGCAGTCACTGGTGAGGATGCCCTTAAAATCTGCTCCTAACAATTTCTCGACTTCTGCGGAGCTTCTAGTGGGAGCCAACATCAACACACAGACCTCATTTGATGTGGCTACCCAAACCCAATACTTGATGCCATCGATGCAATAACTGGTTTCGTCAACACATCGGATTCCTGGCTGCTGGATGTACTTTAACCACTGTTGGGTCAAGGGTTCTAAACTTTCTTGAAACCATTTGTGCATTTTGGCAAGGCTCCCTTGAGAAATGGGAATGCCAAAGACATACTCTATAAAATGTTCCTGTTTACGCCATGTAAGATTACCCCCATAGCCAAGCCAGCCCACGATGCTACTTAATCGCGCCCCATAACTGAATCCTTCTTTAACTCCCAATGGAACAGGACTGTAATCTGACCATCCACAACTAGGACATTTATAGAATCCGCGACGATATTCCCTGATTTCTATGGGTTGGTCTACTACTTCAGCCACTTGCTGGACTTTTTCGGGAACTACTTCATCTCGTTCCACTGAACCCCCACAAACAGGACAGTTTTCTAGTTCTAAAGGGACTATCTTATCGGGCTGACCAAAACCATTACGGGTCTTCCCTGGGTGGTCATATTTTGGTCCGCGTTTAAATCCTTTTTTGCGTTTCTTTTTGTCAGAAGGCTTTTTTAGTTGGTCTGATGATGGGGGGACTGAACTGTTTTTTGAGTTACGGTTTTTTAGCTTATCTCTCTCTTCTTTCAATTTTTCAATTTCTTGCTGTTGTGTAGAGATTTGTTGTTGTTGCTGGTCAATCAGTCTTTGTTGAAGAGATAACTGTTGTTGTGCCTTGACTAGCCACTCAATCATGAAGACATTGTTCGCCAACTGTTCATCGGCGATAGCTCTAACTAGCTTTGAATCAATGGTAGCATTTGTGGTCATAACCCCCACTATACATAAAAATCCCCGATTTTACCTTTATGTTGTCAAGACAGATTCTTTATTGCGGTGAGCAATTACATTCATCTAAAGATTGCTGCCAACTGTTTATAATTGTTTGTTTTTGTTCCGGTTGAATTGCCTGTTGATAGTTTTGTTTGGCTTTTTGGAGGTTTTCTTCTGCTTGTTGATATGTATTAAAAGTATTTCTTTTTTGAAAAATAATCGCTTCCATTCTTCCTATTTTTTTTCTAGCTGCTTCAAATTCATCGATGGTAAACTGCCAACTACAACTAAACATTTGACAGTATCTTTGAGGTTCATAACCAATAAACCAAACAGGTAGTTTATCTAAGTTTTCTTGAGCAAGTTTAACCTTTTTTTCCCCTAATTTGATATCCTCAAAACTAGAAACATGATGAATAAGTTGATCCGCTTGTTCCACATGGGCGATCGCTTCTCGATAAGGATGATCCATCTCGATATAACTAGGTAATAATAACAGTGGAGCAACTTTTGAGACGGGACGACGTATCATAGGATAGGGTAAATTAACGAGGGAAATAAGTCCCACTAAACCCGCAGTTGTAACCGTTGTAATGCCTAGACCCCAAGCAATTAGTTTTAGTTTCATAATTGATAATAGTAAGTATACTCAACATTAGTATTCCCCATATTGATCAATTTGTTATCACACAGCATTAGCTATCATGACTAGGAGATTAGAGAGATTCCTCGTTTCCTCGCAATGATAATTATCAATTATCAATTATCCATAATATTCCTGATAAAATAGTTAAAATTATGGTTAACCAGTCTCCCCATTTAACATATAAAGTTTGGCTATTTCGAGGATAAATAGTACCTTGATGTAGTTGGTAAGTATTCATTTCTGATATCCATAAAGTATCTCCTTTTGGGTTAACAATAGCAGAGTATCCAGTATTAGTTGCCCTTGCCATCCATCTGTCAGTTTCAATGGCACGAATAACATCTTGTGCATGATGTTGTGCTGGCATAATTTCACTATAATGGGCATTATTAGAAGCTGTAATAATAAACTGTCCCCCTGCATTTGCTTGGCGACGAAAATGCTCACTAAATGCAGATTCATAACAAATTCCTGTGATTGCTTGACCAAAAGGTGTCTCAAATATTTGGTCAGATGTTCCTGCTATTAAACGACTATCTAATGGTGATAATCTATTAATTATTTTCCCTAAAATATCCTCAAACGGAATATACTCTCCAAGGGGAACTAACTTTACTTTATCAAAACGACTTAAAATATTCCCTGTCTCTGTCATCATAAATAAACTATTAGTATAACTTCTCTTTTCACTACCAAAAGCACCAAGAATGACAGGGACTTTTTGCTTTAAAATAGCACTATAAAAAGAGCTATTTTTGATGATATACTCTACATCGAAAGGGAGAGCAGTTTCTGGTGTAATAATTAGATCAACCTTTTGATTACTAAGTTTTTCATATCCGTTTGTATAACCCTCAATCGCTTTTCTCCATCCTGAAGCATAGAGTTTGATCGTATTAGGAATATTTCCTTGAATAATCCCCACATTTATCTCTTTGCTTAGATCATTAATTAAAGGTTGTTTATATAAGTAAAATCCCCCTAAATGTAATAAGATTATTCCTAATGTTCCTGTCAAAATCAATAATGAAAACTGTTTTTTGTTTACTCCCAAAACAAAAATGGACTCTGCAAAAATACCATTGATAGCTACGATAGCGGCAGTTACTGTGGAATAACCTGATAATTTTGTTAACTGTAAAATAGTTAAGTTATTAGGACTTTGAGTGTAAGATAAAGAAGTCCACCACAAATCACCTTGATTCCAAAGCAATTCTAATAAACACCAAACAGCTACCCCAAAAACAACCCTACTTATAGATTGAAAAAGATTATTATTTAACCATGTTTTCTTTTTAATTCCCATTCCCTGTTCCTCTCCACCCTTAGTAAGTGGGGGCAGGGGGGAATTACCTATTTCTTTACTTCCAATAAATAAACGAAAAATAACCGACCAAAGGGTAACTAATATAGCTCCCCATATAGTAATAAATAACCAGCAAAAAATAGCAATTAATAAACTAAATAACCAAGGAACTCCCATCCAAGTCATAGGATGAATACCCGTTATCCAAAATAAAGAAAAACCATGATAAGCAAATCCCCAAATAAAAGCAATTAATGTTTTTTCATTAACAATTATATTTCTAATTTTTAACTTATTTTTAACTCCTGGTGTTAACGATGTAGTCTTATGAGATATAGTAAATAACCATAAGGGAATTAATGCTATCCAAGCTAAATACGAAGCAGAAAAGGGAGCCGTTGTCAAGCCTATTAATAGACCACTTATAGCAGTTAATAATAATTTCATCAAAAAATTGGGTAGAAACCCCGTCCTTCTAGGACGGCTTTACTTGTGTTAGAATGTCTTGGTTGGCGAGTCGCAGTGACTTCTAGATTTGGGTGAAACTCCTAGTAGTAGGACGCTCTAGTTAAATGCCTAGTTCTAGCCAGGACAAGCAACGGGTCCCGATTGAGCGAAACAAAAAAGAAGCCAACACAAAAACTAAAAGTATGCTGCGGACCCTTTTGGGGGCGAGAGAGTAGGGGCAATTGGTATCGCCCAGGGAGCAGTATTTTAGTACTTATTTTTGTTTTCACCTTCCTAAAGTCTACTCGCCCTAGAATATGTTTATTATTTGTCGAGATTCACCACATCGGCATAGCCGAGAGTCCTCTCTCGACATTTAAGATAAAAAGATAGGGGTGAACGCTGAGCGTAGTCGAAGCGTTCACCCCTACAAATTTTCTACATCTTCTCACAATGATTATTCATTATATGCCGGAAACAAACTGCGAGGAAAATCTTGTGCTGATAAACAAATATCCATTGCTCTAATGGGGTCCATATCTGTAACTTCTCTAGCAGTAGCAATAACACATTCAGAATAAAAACCAGGTCGTGAACTGGTACGACAGGAATTTAATAAAGTTAATAAGTTAATCTCTTCTGTATCTGTGTCGGGATCAACCGTTGCTAAACTAGGTACAGCGTTATAAATATCAGCGACACAGTTTCCTAAATCAATAGGTCGTCTCACCTGAAAACAAGCATTTACAGAGTTATTTCCATCGATAGGAGTTGCATTTCCTATCATACTGACACACTCTGATAATTCTTTGGGAATCAGTGCATCAGAACAAGCAATAGCTGCATTATCTCCCGATACATTGAACTTTTGTAGTTGTGTCACACAGACACTATATTGGTTCCAGTCTCTGGCCTCTACCACAGGAACGGTAAACAAACCTAAACCGAGAGAAACCGGAAACACTCCTAACCCACGCAATAAACGATTTAATGACATGATTATCACTGTTTGAAACAGTCTTATAAAGTATCAAAATCTAATAGATCACTTGGATTCTAACAAAAGATTCGATGAAGTCACCCTTAAAGCTCAAAATTTTCTTCAAACCATTGACGAGTCATGGGTTGTTCTACGATTAAACCTTCTCCTCCCAATACCTTTAAGGGTTCCCCTTCAACGGATAACCAAACTTGTCCCTTCTCATCTAAACTGCTGGCTGTGTACAACAATTGGGCTAAACGTCCTGTCATAGAAGCACTACCACCCTCAGTTGTGAATTCGGAAGAGAGATTAATCCTTACCCCTTCTTCGTCTATTTTTAGGCTTAATAACTTAGTATTTGGGGGTATAGTGGTGTAATTTTCAGCAGTTTCAGTCCCCGATAATAACTCTTTGACCCCAGTTTCGAGAATGTCTTCGTCTGTTAAAGACTTTGAGATGCTTAAAGGACTCTCTTGCAGTTGTAAGCGATCGCTTCTACTATTTAGCCAATATACTTGTCCTTGTTTGTTTTTGGCAGAAGGTTGACTGATAGGGTTTTCTCTAGGGGTTGGGGGGGTGATATCAGTAGAATTACTCAACGTATGTATAGCCCACCAAGTGGTTATAGTTCCGGTGGTAAGCATTGCAGCGAGAATACCCGCAATAAAACCAGTAGAGGAACGATTGTGACGTTCATTATTTTGCATATTATTTTCCTCTTAATCTTTCTCTATTCCTGATGACGATTCTAGCCTAGATAACAGTTCCTCAGTTTATCTTCAATGTCGGGGTGAAGACCCCCGTTACACGGATGCGCTTCGGTGGTGGAACAGTTAAATTAATTGTTTAAATCTTTACATTTAATGTCAGTAAATATTCCATTCATCTCCAGTAAGAACATTTAAGTAGTAGAATTTTTAATTGTTTAAATCTTTATGTTTAATGTCAGTAAGAGCACTATTTACAAAAAAAATAAAGATTTACAATGTGATTATTAGAGACGAAATTAATTTTTTGTAAATACTGAAATAATAGTTCACTCCCATAGAATGTAGGGATAGTGTCTATTTTTATCAAAATCAGTAATTTTAGACCATGGATTAAAAGTGCTACGAAAACTAGCAAAATATTTTGTTAAAGTGGCAAATGTCTGCGCGGAAAAGTAAAAATTTACGGAGGAATTGTAAAAATGGTTTTTAATAACCAGGGACAGCTTATGGATGGCAGTGGTCAGTCTATTGTGATTCTAGACACAGGAATTGACTTAGATCATCCTTTTTTTGGTCCAGATTTAGATGGAGATGGAGTTTCAGATCGTATTGTTTACCACTATGATTTTGCAGCAACACCATTAACAAATTATAATTATCCCACGAGTAATGATGATAACGATGCCAGCGACTCTAATGGTCATGGGAGTCATGTAGCCAGCATTGCTGCTTCAAGTGATTCCAATTATCCAGGAATAGCTCCTGGTGCTGATATTATTGTCCTGAAAGTTTTTGATAATAACAATTCAGGGAATTTTTTTGATATAGAACAAGCTTTACAGTGGGTAGTTGCCAATCAGCAACAATACAATATTGCCAGTGTCAATATGTCCCTCAGCACTGGAGGCAACTATGTAAACCCCACCAATTTTGGGATTATTCATGATGAATTACAACAATTAGCTCAAGAAGATGTTACCGTCGTTTCTGCTGCGGGTAATACTGGACAGTATGGTGTATCCTATCCAGCAGCCAACCCTTATTCTTTAGCGGTTTCTTCCGTAGATGATTACAATAATAGAAATATTTCTTCTTTTTCTCAACATCATGAGACTTTAACCGATGTCTTTGCCGACGGGAGAAGTATTCGAGCCGCCAATCAAAACGGTGGAACAACGGTTAAATCAGGAACAAGTATGGCGGCTCCTGCGGTTAGTGGAGCCATCGCAGTAGCGCAACAGTTAGCTGAGCAAGAGTTAGGCAGAAGATTAACTTTTGATGAAATTAAAACTGTACTCGCACAAGGGGATGACATTGTCGGTCCATTTCAATACACAGATGACTACGATGGCAAAGTCTTAAACATCAACAAATTAGGGAATGCTATCCTCGACATGGTGGAAACTCCCAGTGAGATTATCATTGCTCAAGCAGGTGATATTAGCAATTTAGACCATAATAGTCAAACCATTGTCTTTGACCATGAGTTTACTAACCCAGTTATCTTTGCTCAACCCTTATCTTATAATGGGAGTGATGCATCCACTATCAGAATTACTGATATTCAAGGCGATCGCTTCTCTGTAAAACTTCAAGAAACCAATTTAAGAAACCAAGAGACTAACGAGGGCAATCATCTAAAAGAAACTTCCGGTTTCTTAGTGCTTGAGAAAGGTATCTGGGAACTATCTGACGGCACTATTATCGAAGTGGGTACTACCACTACCGATGCCACCACTAAATCCGGTTGGGAAAGTATCATCTTTAACCATGATTTTGACGATGCTCCTATAATTTTAACCCAAGTTCAAACCGACAATGATGCTACCTTTGTGCAAACTCGTCAGAAGAATATCACCGAAAATGGATTTGAGCTTGCCTTATACCATTTTCATAAACTTAGACTACAGATGTTTATCTTGTAGGGGTCAACGGCCGTTGACCCCTACACCGGATGTGTAGCCGGACTTTAGGAAATTGGTATTAGAAGAAGAAGAAGCTTATCTTAATACTGGACATGGAGCAGAAACCATCGCTTGGTTAGCAATTTCTCCAGGACAAGGTGACTGGGATGGCAACGCTTTTATGGCAGGTAATACGGGGGAGCAAGTCACCGATAACTGGCATACAATTGACTTTGGTAATACCTTTAACAACCTGCCTCAATTGTTCGGAAATATTGCTAGTGCAGCTTGGCGAAAGTAATCCATCAGATTTTTACAGAAACTTTCGTGACTAGCCACGACAATGTGTTTCAATGAAACTAACGGAAGAATCTCGAAGTTGATGTCCATGATAAAAGCATTGCCAATTAACCTCTCCAACCTACAGAAAACAGTACTCCAACAAATAGTGAGAGGGACAACAAACCCCTATCGCCTTGTTAGACGAGCCAAGCTAATCTTAGCCGCAGCATCAGGAGAGAGCAATAGTTCGATTAGTCGAAGATTAGAATTAGACCGAGTACAAGTGCGTCAGTGGCGATCGCGATGGTTTGAGGAGAGAGAAAAACTGAGTGCCGCCGAAGAACAACAGGTAACGGAGAAAGCATTAATGGTCTTGATCAAAGGAATTTTAAGCGATCGCCCAAGACCTGGAACAACAAAATCCTTTACGGTCGAACAAGTAGTCCAGATTGTAGCGATCGCTTGTGAAGAATGTGAAAAATCAGACAGACCAGTGAGCCATTGGACACCTTCAGAGTTGGCGGATGCAGCCATAAAAAGAGGAATTGTCGAAAAGATTTCCCCCCGTAGTGTGGGGCGTTTTTTAAAAAGAAGCGACATTACAACCACATCTCGTTCGTTACTGGTTAAATGCCAAAATTGATGATCCCTTAAAATTTAAAAAGCAAGTCAAATATATCTGTGAACTTCATAAAGAAGCTAAAACTTTGTTAGAACAAGGAATTCATTTAATTAGTACAGATGAAATGACAGGGATTCAAGCTCTTGAGAGATTATTTCCGAACAAAAGAATCAAGCCTAAACAAGTAAAAAAAATCGAATTTGAATATGAAAGACACGGAACTTTAAGCTTGATTGCGAACTGGGATGTGGCAAGAGGAAAAGTCGTTAGTCCCTCTATTGGACCGACAAGAACAGAACAAGATTTTTCTGAACATATCCAGAGAACGATTAAGATTGATGAAAAAGCAGAATGGATTTTTATTGTAGATAAACTCAACACTCATAAATCGGAAAGCTTAGTCAAATTAGTAGCAGAAAGCTGTGGAATTACTATTGATTTGGGGAGAAAAGGAAAGGAGGGGATTTTGCAATCTATGGACAGCAGAGCAGATTTTTTATCAGATGAATCTCATCGAATTCGCTTTGTTTATATTCCCAAACATACATCGTGGCTTAATCAAATTGAGTGTTGGTTTTCGATCTTAGTCCGGCGTTTACTCAAAAGAATTACTGTCCATTCAACTGAAGAACTATCCCAAAAAATTCTCAATTTTATTGATTACTTTAATCAACATTTTGCTAAGCCGTTCGTTTGGAAATTTAAGGGCTTTAAAGATCATAAGTGACTGGTGGATTATTTTTGCTAAGCTGCACTAGTTATGATGGTCCAGATTCCGCTGGATTACGAGCAAAAAATCTCAGCAGTGGGTCTGTTGAAATCAAGATTGACGAAGACACCAGCAAGGATTCCGAAGTCGATCATACCACAGAGGAAATCGGTTTCTTGGCCATAGAAGCAACAGGTACCTTAGAAGGGTCTGAGAATACTGATGCTTTAACTGGTTTAGTGGTGAACCAAGCAGGAACCGTTAATAACGACACTTTTATTGTGGGAGATGCGCTAAAATCATTTTATGATAGCTACGGACAACAAGATTATCTGGAAATCTCTGGTTTTAGTTCCTCCCAAGACCTTATTCAACTATACGGAGCAGTGGGTGATTACTCCGTCGGTGTTTCCCCTTATGATAGTAACGATCAAGGAATCTTTTTAGAAGTTGCTGGGATGAAAGATGAGTTAGTAGCCATTGTTAAAAATAGCAATAACTTGGATTTAAACAGTAATGACTTTGTCTTTGTCTAATTATTAAATCTCATTTATCTTTATAATATTAATCTTTTTTTATCATCATTTTGCCCCGCTCACCTGCTTTATCCTAAATTATTCATCCTCTTTGACTGGGGTAAGACTAAAAAAAGCAGCAATGTTTAGACTTTCCTCGTTCATATCCACCTGTAAAACCCTAACTAAAAATCCTTGCTCAGCAAAAATATCTAGACTTAATTGATCACTAATCCCTGCTAGTAATATGTTGGCAAATCTTGGGGAAAGCTTTCTGTCATTAATAATTGCACTGAGATCCGTTAATTTAATTTTTTTTCCTTGTTCTATTTCAAACCCCACTTCTGCGGCGATCGCTAATTGGGTAGGGGCTTCCCCTTCTTCTCCATTTTGTTTTAATTCTATTTCTAAAGCTAGGCGATTTTTCTCCATAAAATTGATCTTTAATTTTATGATATTAAAACTTGGTGCTTCTGGAGGTAGAATCGTATCAAGCAGTGCTTGTAATTGTTTTCTAATGCTATCAGATTCTAGAGCAAAATTGAGATCATCTTCCTTGATAACTAGGCGAATACCTCCTTGAAAAGGTTTATTTAAAGAAGATTGAATGCTTTCCAGACCGCTTAAATTTTGTATTTTATTAATATTTATATCAAGAGGATCGGTTTCTACTTCCAGGGTATCTATCCTTAAATCATCAATAATTTCTACTCCACGACTAGCGATGCGGATGCGATCAACTTTTCCGGCTACGGGTTGATAACTGGGGGTATTATCAACCCTAACAGCTAATGCTTCGACACTTTTGACTTGGGAACGTAACTGCCCAGCAACCACACTATCAACCACGACTCCTAAAGGAGAAATGATGGTGATTAAACCCGACAAAAAAATAGTCAAAACTTCCATAAAAACAGCTAATTCGATTCATTTTTCTTGAAGGTAACACAAAATTATTGGAATTATCCACAATTTTTTAACAATCAATAAGGGTAAAAAAGCAAATTTGGGAAGATCCCCAATCACTCGTCTAAAATCCACTCGGAACTTTTGTCCCCTAAGTCTAAGGGAATACTCACTGCTTTCCCTAGACGGGGACTTTCTTTTGTGGTTTCTAAATAGTTAATAATTTGTTCTTGACTACCCCAAGCTGTCAAATAATTGGCGATCGCATTCAAATGTTCAAAATATTGCTGTTCAGTCATAGGAAAAGAAGCCTGTTCAAGATATTTCCACATAACTTGACAGAAAATCCTTCCTTTAAACTTTCTTAACTGTATATCGTAGGATCTGCCCCATTTACTGTACAAAATTTCGTGTAAGTCTTGTCCGGTCATACTGGTTTTCTCTCTTCAATGTTGAACTTTCTCTCATTGGTTATAACAAAAAGCTTATCTTGCATTCACAAGCACATTAGTCTGTAAATGTCAAACAATTAAACTATTTAGGAATTATTATTTACATTTAAGCAACTTAGGGGTTATGCTGTCGGATACAAAGGGGTGAATTTAATCGACAACTAGAGTATAAATGTGAATGGTACGGCAAAGAATTAGTTAAAATTGACCGCTATTTTCCTAGCAGTAAACGCTGTGGTAATTGTGGTCACATAGTCGATTTAAAATATTCAGGAGAGAATTACAACTATGGTTTTTTCTAAAAATGGACAAGTGATCGATGGCTCTGGTCAATCTATTGTGATTTTAGACACAGGAATTGACTTAGATCATCCTTTTTTTTGACCAGATCAAAACAATGATGGAATTTCAGATCGCATTGCTGCCCAGTCTGATTTTGCTTCAAAACCATATAACGGCAATCCCGAAAACAATGATGATGATGATGCTAGTGATACTAACGGTCACGGGAGTCATGTAGCCAGTATTGCTGCTTCAAGTGATCCGAATTATCCAGGAATAGCTCCTGGTGCTGATATTATTGTCCTGAAAATTTTTGATAGTAACAATTCAGGGAATTTTTTGGATATAGAACAAGCTTTACAGTGGGTGCTTGCCAATTATCAAGAATACAATATTGCCAGTGTCAATATGTCCCTCAGCACTGGAGGCAACCATGTAAACCCCACCAATTTTGGGATTATTGGAGATGAATTACAACAATTAGCTGCGGCGAATGTTATTCCCGTTTCTGCGGCCGGTAATACTGGAAAATTTGGTGTATCCTATCCAGCAGCCAACCCTTACTCTTTAGCTGTTTCTTCCATAGATGATTACACTAATAGAAAAATCTCTTCTTTTTCTCAGCATCATCCCGATTTAACCGATGTCTTTGCCGACGGACAAGGTATTCGAGCCGCCAATCAAAATGGTGGAACAACGGTTAAATCAGGAACAAGTATGGCTGCTCCTGTGGTGAGTAGAGCGATCGCCGTAGCACAACAATTGGCTGAACAAGAGTTAGGCAGAAGATTAACTTTTGATGAAATTAAGACTTTACTCGCACAAAGGGATGATCTTCTCGCTCCGACTAAATACGAGGACGACTACCAAGGAAAAGTATTAAACATCGACAACTTAGGGAATGCTATCCTCGCTATGGCTCCCTCAAAACCTCCTCAACCTCCTTTTAGTGGAGTCATTGCTCAAGTCGGTCGAATCTCAGACTTAAACCATAACAATCAAACCATTCTTCTTGATCATACTTTCACCGACCCAGTTATCTTTGCTCACACTCTATCCTTTAATAATGGTGATCCCTCCATCCCTAGAATTACCGATATTCAAGGCGGTGAGTTTTCACTGAAACTTCAAGAACCAGAGAACCTTGATGGCACTCATATTAACGAAAGCTTAAGTTTCTTAGCCCTTGAGAAAGGCATTTGGGAACTGTCTGACGGCACTATCATCGAAGTGGGTACTACCACTACCGATGCTACCACTAAATCCGGTTGGGAAAGTATTACCTTTAACCATGATTTTGCCAATACTCCTATAGTCTTAACCCAAGTACAAACCTATAACGATCCTAGTTTTGTGCGAACTCGTCAGAATAATATTAGCAAAAATGGATTTGAGGTTGCCTTAGAAGAGCAAGAACTTAATCTTAACAATACTCGTGGCAGTGAAACCATTGCTTGGATGGCTATCTCTTCAGGGACAGGTGAGTGGGATGGCAACGCTTTTATGGCAGGTAATACGGGGGAGCAAGTCACCGATAACTGGCATACAATTGACTTTGGTAATACCTTTAACAACCTGCCTCAATTGTTCGGAAATATTGCTAGTGCAGCTTGGCGAAAGTAATCCACCAGATTTTTACAGAAACTTTCGTGACTAGCCACGACAATGTGTTTCAATGAAACTAACGGAAGAATCTCGAAGTTGATGTCCATGATAAAAGCATTGCCAATTAACCTCTCCAACCTACAGAAAACAGTACTCCAACAAATAGTGAGAGGGACAACAAACCCCTATCGCCTTGTTAGACGAGCCAAGCTAATCTTAGCCGCAGCATCAGGAGAGAGCAATAGTTCGATTAGTCGAAGATTAGAATTAGACCGAGTACAAGTGCGTCAGTGGCGATCGCGATGGTTTGAGGAGAGAGAAAAACTGAGTGCCGCCGAAGAACAACAGGTAACGGAGAAAGCATTAATGGTCTTGATCAAAGGAATTTTAAGCGATCGCCCAAGACCTGGAACAACAAAATCCTTTACGGTCGAACAAGTAGTCCAGATTGTAGCGATCGCTTGTGAAGAATGTGAAAAATCAGACAGACCAGTGAGCCATTGGACACCTTCAGAGTTGGCGGATGAAGCCATAAAAAGAGGAATTGTCGAAAAGATTTCCCCCCGTAGTGTGGGGCGTTTTTTAAAAAGAAGCGACATTACAACCACATCTCGTTCGTTACTGGTTAAATGCCAAAATTGATGATCCCTTAAAATTTAAAAAGCAAGTCAAATATATCTGTGAACTTCATCAAGAAGCTAAAACTTTGTTAGAACAAGGAATTCATTTAATTAGTACAGATGAAATGACAGGTATTCAAGCTCTTGAGAGATTATTTCCGAACAAAAGAATCAAGCCTAAACAAGTAGAAAAAATCGAATTTGAATATGAAAGAGACGGAACTTTAAGCTTGATTGCGAACTGGGATGTGGCAAGAGAAAAGTTGTTAGTCCCTCTATTGGACCGACAAGAACAGAACAAGATTTTTCTGAACATATCCAGAGAACGATTAAGATTGATGAAAAAGCAGAATGGATTTTTATTGTAGATCAACTCAACACTCATAAATCGGAAAGCTTAGTCAAATGAGTAGCAGAAAGCTGTGGAATTACTATTGATTTGGGGAGAAAAGGAAAGGAGGGGATTTTGCAATCTATGGACAGCAGAGCAGATTTTTTATCAGATGAATCTCATCGAATTCGCTTTGTTTATATTCCCAAACATACATCGTGCCTTAATCAAATTGAGTGTTGGTTTTCGATCTTAGTCAGGCGTTTACTCAAAAGAATTACTGTCCGTTCAACTGAAGAACTATCCCAAAAAATTCTCAATTTTATTGATTACTTTAATCAACATTTTGCTAAGCCGTTCGTTTGGAAATTTAAGGGCTTTAAAGATCATAAGTGACTGGTGGATTATTTTTACTAAGCTGCACTAGTTATGATGGTCCAGACTCTGCCGGATTGCGCTATCAGAATCTAAGTAATGACACAGTTGAAATCAAGATTGAGGAAGATACCAGTCTCGATGACGAAACCGTTCATACCACAGAGAACATCGGTTTCTTGGCTATTGAAGGGACAGGAACCTTAACGGGAGAGACTTACATAGGGTTTGCTGAAAAAGTTTCTCCAAAATTTATGCCACTTTTGACCAAGAATTTTCTGACAAATCAATAAGTTTTAGTGCATAAAAATTGTTTAAAGTATAATCAAAATTAATGAAAGGCGGTTTGATGAGTTCCCCTGTTCTATTATTAGTAAATAAGGACAAAAAAAGCGACAAAAACTTCCTCAGAAGTTTAGAAAGATTGACAACTAAAAATGTAATAGCAATAGATGTAATGGAGGTTTCAGGGAGTTTTGTCATCACGAGATTTAGGCTAAATCTTCGTTTAGCTTGTCCAAACTTTCCCTCAATAGCATTACGGAAGCATTCATCGGAGTGGGCTTGTTTCTTTTCTTCTTCACTGACATTTTTCGGAGTTCTTCCTAACTTCGGACCACTGATTCTTATCCCTCTTTCCTTACACCAATTTATGTTTTCCCTAGTTCGATAAATTTTATCTACATGGACGGATTCGGGATAATAGCCAAACGTTTCTTTATACTTTTCTACTTGTTCTTTTAAATGACAAGATTCATTGAAGTTTTCCCAACTTATTTTGTATAGAAACACATAGTTATCTACACAGCTTACTGAGAGTTTAGCTCCAAACTCTATTGGTTTTCCTGCTTTTCCCCTCACTATTGGACGAATATGCGGTTGAGTTAAACTTACAATTCTTTGAGGAACACTCTGGGTCTTATTCTCCCACATTGACTGTTGTTGTTCATAAACTTTTTTGATAGTCTCTAGACAATTTTTCTGTCTTTTACTCAGATTTTCCAGGGAAGCCCCAGCTTGAATTAAGTCTTCTATATTTCCTAAATTTTTCTTAAGGTATTTTAACTGTTTCCCGATAGCTTTTCTTCTTTCTTGATAAGATACTTTTCGTTTTTTAGCTACTTTTAAGTATTCCTTTCTAGCAATTTTTCTAGAAGTTCTCGGCTTTTTTCTCAATTTTACTCTTAATGGTTTATAAAGATTATCTATTATTCTTTCTGTCTCAATTCTGGCTTGATTTAATATGCCTAAATCCGTTGGGTATTTGATGTCTGCTGGCGCACAAGTCGCATCTAAAATTAGTTTACCTTTATTTTTTATTTTTTCTCCTTTTTCTTGGAGACAATCCTTTTTTTTTACTTCTTTATCACTCTTGTCTATTTCTCTTTTTACTATTTTTTTATTGATTTTGTTTATCAATTCTCCATCAATTCTTTTCCTAAAATGAACTAGCATTGAAGATTCCAGTGGTGGCTCTTGTTGATAACAATTTAAACCTATAAAGTATTGTAGATAGGGATTTTCTCTAATCTGTTCTATAGTTTCTCTATCACTTGTTCCTAATTTTTCCTTAATAATTAATGTCCCTAATGCCATTCTAAATAGTTTGGCTGGCGCACCTTTTTATGCTGAAAAAAGTTTAGCATATTCTTCCTCAAAATCATCCCAAGGTATCAACTCTGCCATGATTACCCAACGATTATTGGGGGACAATTTGCCCTCGAAAGGTAATTCAAATTTTTCTGGGGGCGGTAAAGGTTGCTCCTCTTTTCGATACATTTGTTCTTGACCAACAACTGGGAGGTGTTTCTACCAATTATAGCGGTTTGTAGCCGACAAAGCTGATCTTTTTTGCGATCGCGAATATGGGTGTAACCTTTTAAAGAATAGGGTTTTGCTTTTATTCAGCAAACCCTAATTAGTATGATGATTATTGTAACTGCATTAGTTTCAATTTTATGTTGGGCATTTTTAATATTAATTAAAGGATAATCGACTTATGAATAAACCAATCTATTTTTTCAGCAAAACTAATCAATGGTATGAATTATCAAATTTTTATCTATTTGGGTTTATGGATGAAGAAGGTTTATATTGGCCAACGGTAGAACATTATTTTCAGGCCATGAAATTTTCTGGGGAAAAGTATCGAGGATATAGAGAAAAGATCCGTCTTGCTCAAACCCCAGGAAAGGCAAAAAAATTCGGTCAAACTAGACAAATACCTTTAAGAAGAGATTTGGAAATAGTTAAAGAAGAAGTAATGTTATATGCTCTGAGAAAAAAGTTTAGTCATCCCAAAATGCAAACAATTTTGTTAGCAACGGAAAATAGACATCTTTACGAAAATTCCCCTTATGACTATTATTGGTGAATTGGGAAACAACACACAGGAAAAAATCGCTTAGGAGAATTATTAATGCAAGTTAGAAAAGAATTAGCTAGAGATGAGTGTTAAAGTCATCTCTAGCATTTTTTGACCACATTTATAGATAGAGTCGGTATGGAGACTATGGCTAATATATCTCCTATCACCCAAAAGGTTTAGTACCGCTTTTTTTTACTTTTTTTTCCTTGCACCGCTTTAAAGCGAGGGTCTGATTTACAAATTACATAAGTACGCCCTTTCCGTCTAATAACCTGACAATCACGATGGCGGGTCTTTGCACTTCTTAAAGAACTAAGTACTTTCATTACTAATCAAAAAATGACAATAGCTACCATTGTAATCGAAATAGAGCAAAGTTGTCCACCCATGCCTAGTGCCGCTACGGGTCAGTTCCTCACTGCGCTCCGACGCTATCGCACAAAAGGCACTCATCCCGGATTTCTCACAAATTAATTTGAAAGCCCAATCCAGAGATGAAAAATGATGATTTTTAGGACTAATAGAAATTTTGAATATAGATGAATAAAAAAATTGACTTTGATTATCCAAAAATTGAGTTTAAGAGGGAATAATTATATTAACTTTTGATTTTCTCCACGATAAATAAGACTAAATGAAAGTATCAGTCAGTCAACAACTTATGATAGATATCTTTTTTTAAAAACAACTTATTCTACTTATCCAGTATTAGGAATAGTTTTAATTCTTTTGTTAGCAATAGATAAAATATCTTGATAAGGACAAGCACTAGCTATAGCGATAATAATTCTTCTACAACTAATCTTTATTCTGGCTCCCAACTTAAGAAGATTTAGACGTATTCTTCCCACAGTTGCTTTAGCCAATGAAGTTTTTTTTAAACAGTGTTGACGAAAAGCATTTATGAGAACATAAGCCCAGGAATGTATCCATAATCTTAGTTGATTACTTTGAAATGTTTGAGTTGAAGTTCTATCAGCTAACAAGTCTAATTGTTGTTCTTTAATCCGATTTTCCATCTCGCCTCTCGGACAGTATTTTTTTGTATAAAGTTTTGAGGGTGGAATTTTTGAAGCGGGCAAAGATGTCACCACATGGCGCATTTTTAAGCCATCACTTCCATAACAAACTTTTGTCACTACTCTTCTTTGACAACTCCATGACTTTTCTGTTTTATAACGAATAGAGCGATACCAAGTAGAAATTGGTACTAATTTTTTAACTTCTTCTAAATCTTCTTTTTTCTGAAATAAACTATCCATTAATTCAGTTATTGGAGCTAGTTTTTTTTTCATATTCATGTTTGGCTTTTTCAATTACATCATCCGCTCGTAACTTAATAACGCCATTTGTTCCCATAGCTATAACATAATCAACTAAAGGCTGATTTTCACAAAAATAGAAGATTTCTTCACGGGCATAGGCACTATCACCCCTAACTAGGATATGAGTCTCTGACCATTTTTCTCTAATTAGTCCGATAATTCTTTGTAATTCGTCTAAGGCTCCATCGGCTGGATCTACATTAGATGAACGAAGTTTAGCAACTAATAAATGATGCCCACAGAAAATATATAAAGGAGCATAACATACTCCGTGATAATAACTATTAAAAAATGCCCCTTCTTGATTACCATGTACTTGGTCATCCGTGACATCCATATCTAATATAATACTTAAGGGAGGTTTTTTATAAGACTCTAAAAAAAATTCGACAAAAGATTTTTCAATGGCTTCAAAGTTGGGTTCTATTTTATGATAACGACTCGTTTTTTGGTCGAGAATAGTCTCAGGACAATATTCCAATCTATTAATTGTACTTTTTCCAGCTAACCATCCCTTTTTATCTTCAAGTTCATTAAGCTTTTCTAAAGCGATCTTAAGGGCAGGATCGTGACGTAATTTATCATGGTCATTGACATCTTCATAGCCTAAAATAATTCCATAAAGCCTTTGTGCTAATAACTCATGAACGGAATGATCTACATAAGATTGATGACGATGATCTTGAAAACAGTTACCAAACTTCTCGGTAATTCCCAGTTTTTTATCCAACTCAGCTATCCAGACAATCCCCGCATCTGAAGTGATTAGTCCCCCATCAAAATTAGCGATTATTTCTTTTCCTTTCTGTTTACTAAAGTTGATTACTTGACGAGGGGTTCGGGGATGACTGGGACTCATTAAATCAGTTTAAGGTAAATTGCTTTAATAATTAAATTATAGCATATTTTATTCTAACAATCTAGTACTATTAGAGATTTTATTAATAATTTTTTTGGAAAAATGAGTGATTGATTTATCTTTTCATCTTTGTCTAATTCGGGTTGATTTTAACTTAAAATCTGACAACAGACTGTTGGTTGGGGAAATCTGCGATCGCTCTGTTCAAACCCACTTCCTGTAAGGCTTCTGTGTTTGGCGATCGCAGATTTTGTGAGAAATTCGGGTAATATGGCTTCTCTTAGTGAAAGTGAAAGTTTAATCATTGAAGGAGTTAATGCAGGGGATCAATCAGGTATTTCTGTAAGTGGTATTGGTGACTTTAATGGGGATAACATCAGTGATGTGGTAATCGGTAGCCATCAAGCAGATCCTAATGGTATAAGTTCTGGTCAAGCTCATGTCGTCTTTGGTGAATCTTTATTCCCCATAGATCCTGAAACAGGGCAACAATATCAACCTGGTCAACTTATAGTTGAGTTTAATGCGGGAGTAACGGAAGCAGAAATACAGGCGATCGCCACAGCTAATGGTGCTACCTCAGTGGAAAATATAATACCGTCAGAAAGTAGTCTTGCCCAAGATTTTGCTCAATGGCTAATTTTAAATTTTGATTTAGCCACTGATTTAGTCCCAATCCAGAACAACTTAGCTAATAATAATCAATTAAACGTAAGTTCTTTTGACTATATAGTATCTATTAATGCACTCCCAGCACTGCCTAATGATACAGATTTTAATGATCTTTGGGGTTTACACAATACTGGACAAACCGGTGGCACTGTCGATGCTGATATTGATGCACCAGAGGCTTGGTGTAAGCAAAAAGGGGATCATGATATCGTCGTTGCGGTGATTGATACTGGAATAGATTATAATCACCCAGATTTAGCTTCTAATATGTGGATCAATGCAGGTGAAATAGCTGGTAATGGCATGGATGATGATGGGAATGGTTATATGGATGACATTTATGGTTATGACTTTCACAATACTGATAGTGATCCCTGGGATGATCATAGTCATGGAACTCATGTAGCGGGAACGATCGGTGCTGAAGGAAACAATAATTCAGGGGTGATTGGGGTTAGTCCTAATGTTAGTCTTATGGCACTCAAATCTTTTAGTGCTGGAGGTTTTGGTTCAACTTCAAATATTATAAATTCACTACAATATGCTATTGATAATGGTGCTGATGTGGTTAATGCCAGTTTTGGTGGCGGTGGCTACAATGCAGCATTTGATGCAATGATCGGTGCGGCTAATAGTGCAGGGGTTTTATTTGTGGCGGCGGCTGGTAATTTTAACAATGACAATGATGTTACTCCATTTTATCCTGCTAATTACACCCAACCTAATGTTATCTCTGTAGCTGCGACTGACCATAATGACAATAAAGCTGGATTTTCTCACTATGGTTCAACTACTGTAGATTTAGGTGCACCAGGAGTTAACATTCGGAGTACCTTACCGGGAAATTCCTATGGATATAACAGTGGGACTTCTATGGCGGCTCCCCATGTCTCTGGTGCGGCGGCTTTACTATTAGCTGAAGATCCCAGTTTGACCCCGGCACAAATCATTACTGAATTAATGAATAATACCGATCCAGTACCCGGTTTAAGTGGAATTACTGTGAGCGGAGGTCGTTTAAATGTCAATGAAGCTTTGATGAGCGTAGGTCCTATTGGTAATAATGCACCTATAATTAACAATAACATTTTACAAACGGGTACATGGCGTTTGGATGTAAGTGTTGGAGATATAAATAATCCACCTAATGATTTTCAACCTCCTGTCTTTATCGATCCCGATGGGGATGGAATGCACTATACCGCAACATTATTGGGTGGTGGTCCACTACCGGGTTGGCTGTCATTTTCTCAAGATAATGCATTCAATAGTGATGACGATGTTATTTACTTTACGGGAACACCACCAGCAAGTCAAACTTTCCCCATCACAATCGAACTAACTGCCACTGATTGTTGGGGAGCTAGTACCAATCATATCTTTTCTATCAATCAATATATAGATGGTTACGGTCAAGGAGATGTGCATTTTAAGACTTTTGATGGCAGAAGATACGATATGCAAGACGATGGTGAATTTATCTTCATTCAATCCAGTAGTGGCGATTGGCAAATTCAAACCCGTCAAGAACCTTGGGTTTATAACCCTACCAGAGCTTCTGTTAATACAGCATTTGCAACTGAAATGGATGGTAACACTGTTATCTATGATATGGATAACCCTACTAACCAAAAACTTCAAATTAATGGAGTTAATATCACCTTAAATAGTGGTCAAAGTTATAATGTTGGTAACAGTATCATTGAGCGTAACAGTAGTAACAAATATACTTTCCGATATGCAGGACCAGATGGAATACTCTTTACTGGTGATGACGATCGCTTTGTTGCTACTCAAGGATCAACTCATATTAACCTTAACGTTTATCCTGCTCCTTACCGAGCCAATCAAATGGAAGGGTTATTAGGAAATGCAGACGGTATTTCTAGTAATGATTTTGTTCTCCGTGATGGCACTCAATTACCTTCTAATATCTCATTTGCAGATATACATGAAGTGTTTGCTGAAAGTTGGCGTGTAACTCAACAAGAATCTTTATTTGGAACACCTATTTTTGATGATCCTAATTTTCCTATCTATTTCACTCAAGATGATATAGATCCACAAGAATGGGCAGATGCACTTCAAGCGGCTAGAGATGCAGGTATTCCTGAAGCCTTAGTGGAAGAAGTGGCTTTAGACTTTTTCTTAAGTGGAGGAGATCAAGCTTTTCTCGATGAAGCGGCTGAAATCTTGGGACAAGGTATCACTTTAGACATATCTCCTAGCCAAGTATTAGAAGATGGTAATAACAATCTGGTTTATACCTTCACTCGTGATGGTAATACCGATGGGATTTTAACTGTTAACTATGAAATTGGTGGTACTGCGACTATTAATGATGACTATACTCTTGATGGTGCATCAGGTTTAGCAGGAAATTTAGGAAGTATTTATTTTGGAGTTGGTGAGAGTACGAAAACCTTAATCATCGATCCCATTGCCGATAACTTGGTTGAAGGGGACGAAACTATTACTATTACTCTAGCAACTGCTCCTGAATATACTGTTGATACAACTAACGCAGTGGAGGGAATTATTAATGAATTAAATAACACTCCACCAGCTTTAAATATACCGATTCGAGGTCAAGAATTAAGAGTAACACCGAAAATTCCTTTAATCTTAGGTATTTCTGAATTTACTTTTGCCGATAATACCTTTATTGATCCAGATCCAGGTGACGTACTTACCTATAAAGCAGAAAAACTTCATGATGTCAGTGGTTGGTATCGGCGTTATGTTAATGGCGTTTGGGATCCAGTGGCTACTGGTTGGACTTCTTCCGACATTATTGACAATGATCTTAATAGTGGTCCTGTTGTAGGTTTAGCCTTTGATCCTAGTACTCGTACTTTCCAAACCAGAACAGATGATCGTCAATTCCATTGGGTAAAAGTTACTGCCACTGATTCATTTGGAGAAGAGGATGCAAGTTATTTTGATTTTAGTAACTATGTCGGTCGTGTAATTGATAATTACATTGTTAATGCTAATGTATTTTTAGACGTTAATGGCAATGGAGAACATGACGTTGATGAACCTCTAGGAATTAGTGATGGCAATGGAGACTTTAATTTTAATGGTCTTTCTTTAGTTGATTATGATCTCAATCTCAATGGAACGATTGATCCTGATGAAGGCAGTCTTGTCGCATTAGGCGGTATTGATACAGCAACTGGTTTACCCCTAGAAACTCCTTTACGAGCAACTCCTGATGCCACAGTAATAACCTTATTAACAACTGTAGTAGCTGAATTAGTAGATCAAGGTTTAACAGTAGAAGAAGCAAATACTTCTATTACCAATGCTTTGTCAATTCCTTCTGATGTGGGAATCAATGTTTTTGATCCTATTGCCGTAACTAATAACAATGAACTAGGTGGTGTAGAAACCTTTTCTGCAATGGTACAAGTTCAAAACTTAATTACCCAAACTACTGGTTTAATTGCAGGTGCATCTGGTTTAGCTAACGGTGCCATTGTGGATCAAGTGGTAAATGCGATCGCCACTCAAATCCAAACTAATACAACCTTGAATTTAACTAATGTAGATCAAATAGAGACTATCATCAATGATTCAGCCACTGGTTTAGGAGTAGATGTTTCTGCCTTAAGCACCGGAGCAACCCAAATCATAGTAGCCGCGAATCAAAAAATTGAAGAAGCGATCGCTGACTCATCTCCCAATGAACTTGAAGAAGCCTTTGCTAAAGTTCAAAAAATAGCTTTAGGGGAAAGCACTAATGATTTAGAAGAAGTTGGGGCAGGTACAAAATCCATTGAAGAAGCAGTAGCCGAAAATACTGGTGATGCTTTGGATGAGCAGATTAACAATACTGAAGTATTAAGTGCAAATCCCACTGACATTAGTTTGAGTAATGATACAGTAGCAGAAGAACAAGCCATTGGTACAGAAGTAGGCACTTTCTCCACAGTTGATCCAGATACAGGAGAAACCCATACTTATAGCTTAGTACCAGGGTTCGGGGATACGGACAATGATAACTTTGAAATTGTTGATAATGTCCTCAAAACCACAGTTTCTTTTGACTACGAAACCCAAACCGAACACAGCATCAGAGTACAAACCTCTGATGGTAACGGTGGGGTGTATTTTGAAGACTTTACTATCAATGTTAGCGATGTCAATGAAATTGTAGGTACATCAGGCCGCGATGTCCTGACCGGCACGGACTCCGATGATCTGATCACAGGTATGCAGGGACCCGATACTTTGAGGGGTAATTTAGGCAACGATAAATTTGTCTACACCAGTCTTATGGATGCAGGCGATCGCATTCAAGATTTTACCCCTGGTGAGGATCAGATTGTCTTAACTGATGTTCTAGAAAGCTTTGGCTACAATGGTTCTGATCCTATTGCTGATGGTTATCTTCGATTTGGCTCCCGCAGTGGCCATAGTTTCCTGATGCTTGATGTAGATGGCTCCGCAGGTTCTAGTCCTGCTCGTACTTTTGCTTTAATTCAAAATGTTGCTCTTGCTGATTTGAATTCAGCGAGTAATTTTGTTTTTTAAGGCCAATCTAACTCTTACTCATCTTTACACTGATTTTGTCATGAAAAATTTAACTTTCCCTTCCTTAATTTTCCAAGGTTCAGTGGTGGCGATCGCCACTACTGTCCTGACCTCAACTGTTGTTGAAACCGCTCAGGGGGCGACAGTAACATATACCCTTGAGGGAACGGTTACGTCTGGCCCCTTACTTAACCAAACCTATTCTGGTATTTTCAGTTTTGATGATGCTTCCCTAACAGGTTCTGGGGACGAATTTTTGACTGTTGATACGATTTTCGTCAACTTTAATGGTTCTACTTTTACGAAAGCAGATGCCACTGTTCCACCTGAAGTTTCCTTTTTTGAGGGAGATTTTCTTGGTTTAAGTTTCTCCGTTTCTCAAGATACTCCTCCCCTTTCATTTTCTTTTATTCCCGGTTTCTTTGATGTGACAGAATCTTTTGTCTCTTATGAAGAAAATACACTAGCAGGAGATGGCAATGTTATTTATAGTCAAATTTCTGTTCCCGAGTCCAGTTCTATTTTAGGACTTTTTGGTTTTGGTCTGTACGGCTTAGCAGTTTTCTTTAAGCAAAAGTCCCCAGCTAAAATCTCCAGATCGTTAAAGTTATGATAGACATTAGACTGCCATTAATATCTGAGTTAATGACTTGATTATTGGCAGTCTTAAACAATCCTCTTTTAATTCGACGACCAAGATCCGAGTTATGCTTGCCCATTGCTTCTAAATCTAAATCTAAAAAAACTAATATATTTATAGAAAACTTTAAGCAGTTTTCTTCTTGGCTTTTTATGGGCGAGTTACTGTCTTTTTAACTGTAGGATAAGGATGTTTTTTATTCCTTTTTTTCCCTTGTTTCCAACCGGGATACTTTCCACGGGGTTTGGGGGGCTAAACAATCATGTGATAGAGTGAAGTCTTTAGAGATTGGGTTTTTCCCGACTGCAAAACTTATCAAAATTAATTGGGTGATTTCCGAGAAAGCTTTTCCCATAGGGGGTAATCGCTTGGACTAAAGGCTTTCAAGAAATAAAAGGAACAGAGAGTTAGCGGATCTTGGTACACAACTTTAAAATTTCATAATTGGCTTGTCTGAAAAAACAGAAGAAATAGATTAAAATGAAGAGGTAAAAAGATTAGAGAGAGTAAATTGAAGCTAAAACAGACAAATAATCCCTTAAACCCGTCGATGGTCGATGATTTACGTTTAGCAGCCTCAAAAATGACGGGAGCAGAGCGTCGTTCATTTCAAGCTGAAATGTGTCTCAAGTATTGTGGAGGAAGTGCCAGACAAACCGAAATCGTGTTTGGTTGGGGGAGAAAAAATGTTCAACTTGGATTACATGAAAAACGAACTGGGATAGTGTGTTTAGGATTACAATCAGTCAATAGTGGATGTAAAAAATGGGAGGAAAGATACCCAATAGTTGCCCAATCATTGAAAGAAATAGCCGAAGCTCACGCACAACAAAACCCCACATTTAATAACCCCATTGCCTATACAAGATTAACGGCGGCTGAAGCCATTAAACAATTAAGAAATCTAGGATATAATGGAGAGGAGGTTCCTGCTGCTTCGACAATGGCAGATATTTTAAATCGTTTGGGCTATCGATTAAGAAAAGTGGTAAAAGCTAAACCTAAAAAAAAATCTCGGAGACGGACGCTATCTTCGAGAATATAGAGAAAAAAGATAGAAAAAAAGACCATTCTGTGAAACGTTTAAGTATGGATTGTAAAGCAACTGTGGAAATAGGAGAATATTCACGTGGCGGACAAACCAGAGGTTATAATCAAGCTCAAGATCATGATATGGGAACTAAAGAAAAATACGTTCCTTGTGGGATTGTAGATGAAGATACAGGGCAACTTTATGTAACTTTTGGAAGTTCTTATAAAACGAGTGATTTCATGGTAGATAACTTGGAGCAATGGTGGACAAGTCTGAGTATAACTGAAAAGCAGCAACTAGAGAACATCCAAATTAAAGTTGATAATGGACCAGAAAATAGTGGAATAAGAAGGCAATTTTTGAAGAGAATGGTAGAGTTTGCCGACCAAACTAAGAAATCTATTCAATTACTATATTTTCCTCCTTATCACAGTAAATATAATCCCATAGAAAGATGTTGGGGAATTTTAGAGAGGCATTGGAACGGAACACTTCTGAGAAATGCTCAAACGATGTTAGCTTGGGTAAAAACTATGACATGGAAAGGCTTAAATCCGATAGTTAAGTTAAGTAAAAAAGTTTATCAAAAAGGCATTTCTTTAACGAAAAAAGAGATGAAGGAAATTGAGAAACGTTTAGAACGTAATCCTCACTTACCTAAATGGGATATTTTGATTAGACCCAGTTAGTCTAAAAAGTTAATAAGAGTGTAAAATTAAGTGAATTTCCTTTTTAAAAATAGTCAAAGCTAATTTAAAAGTTAGCGTATTTTTTTCTTTTAGATAGGGAGGTTTTTGTTCGCGGAAAGTATCCGCGAACAACTTTTTATTTTTCCCTTTTCGCTTATTTGAGATGTTCTACAAACAGATTCTGAGAATGGGTGGGAAACTTTTTCTTGGAAATCACCTTGTTTAACATTTTTATAAAAGCCCATGATAGAACCCATATCGCTTATTAATAATGCTTTACAGTGGTGTAGTCCATCGCTGTTAGCCACCGCTACAGAAGGAGAGAGTTATGGAAAAGCCCTAGCTGTATCTCTCGCTTTAGTAAGTCTTTCAATCTATGTATTTAGTCGTTTTTTTGAAGAAATAGCAGCCAGACTAGTGCAGCTTGGCGAAAGTAATCCACCAGATTTTTACAGAAACTTTCGTGACTAGCCACGACAATGTGTTTCAATGAAACTAACGGAAGAATCTCGAATTTGATGTCCATGATAAAAGCATTGCCAATTAACCTCTCCAACCTACAGAAAACAGTACTCCAACAAATAGTGAGAGGGACAACAAACCCCTATCGCCTTGTTAGACGAGCCAAGCTAATCTTAGCCGCAGCATCAGGAGAGAGCAATAGTTCGATTAGTCGAAGATTAGAATTAGACCGAGTACAAGTGCGTCAGTGGCGATCGCGATGGTTTGAGGAGAGAGAAAAACTGAGTGCCGCCGAAGAACAACAGGTAACGGAGAAAGCATTAATGGTCTTGATCAAAGGAATTTTAAGCGATCGCCCAAGACCTGGAACAACAAAATCCTTTACGGTCGAACAAGTAGTCCAGATTGTAGCGATCGCTTGTGAAGAATGTGAAAAATCAGACAGACCAGTGAGCCATTGGACACCTTCAGAGTTGGCGGATGAAGCCATAAAAAGAGGAATTGTCGAAAAGATTTCCCCCCGTAGTGTGGGGCGTTTTTTAAAAAGAAGCGACATTACAACCACATCTCGTTCGTTACTGGTTAAATGCCAAAATTGATGATCCCTTAAAATTTAAAAAGCAAGTCAAATATATCTGTGAACTTCATAAAGAAGCTAAAACTTTGTTAGAACAAGGAATTCATTTAATTAGTACAGATGAAATGACAGGGATTCAAGCTCTTGAGAGATTATTTCCGAACAAAAGAATCAAGCCTAAACAAGTAGAAAAAATCGAATTTGAATATGAAAAACACGGAACTTTAAGCTTGATTGCGAACTGGGATGTGGCAAGAGGAAAAATTGTTAGTCCCTCTATTGGACCGACAAGAACAGAACAAGATTTTTCTGAACATATCCAGAGAACGATTAAGATTGATGAAAAAGCAGAATGGATTTTTATTGTAGATAAACTCAACACTCATAAATCGGAAAGCTTAGTCAAATTAGTAGCAGAAAGCTGTGAAATTACTATTGATTTGGGGAGAAAAGGAAAGGAGGGGATTTTGCAATCTATGGACAGCAGAGCAGATTTTTTATCAGATGAATCTCATCGAATTCGCTTTGTTTATATTCCCAAACATACATCGTGGCTTAATCAAATTGAGTGTTGGTTTTCGATCTTAGTCAGGCGTTTACTCAAAAGAATTACTGTCCGTTCAACTGAAGAACTATCCCAAAAAATTCTCAATTTTATTGATTACTTTAATCAACATTTTGCTAAGCCGTTCGTTTGGAAATTTAAGGGCTTTAAAGATTATAAGTGACTGGTGGATTATTTTTGCTAAGCTGCACTAGCCTTACCATCGGTACTGGGTAATTTAGTTGCAGGTGTAGTGATTGGGGTTTCAGGATTACATCTGGTGGTATTAGATGGAGGGGAAATTAATCCCTCTTTAAGCCATTTGATTGAGATCCTCTCCAACAGCACCCCAGAACAATTTAAAGCCGTTTTTGAGGAACCCGTTCCCCTGATCATCGATGAATATTCCGAATTTGGGGTTGGGGTTTTATTATTCTTGATCGGTTTAGAATCTGACTTAAAAGAATTGCTCAAAGTGGGCTTTCAATCAGCCAGTGTGGCCATTGTGGGAGTAACCCTACCATTTGTTTTAGGATTTTTGGGACTAACTTATCTGTTTCACGTTCCCACCTTACCAGCATTATTTGCAGGGGCAGCCTTAACTGCCACCAGTATTGGTATTACAGCCAAAGTGATGCAGGATCTTGGGGTTCTCAAATCCAAGGAAGGTCAAATCATTTTAGGGGCAGCTATCCTCGATGATATTTTAGGCATTGTCATCCTGGCAGTGGTCATCAGTATTGTGGAAACAGGAGAAGTGGACGTGGTTAAAGCCCTGACACTAATCCTCATTGCTGCTGCGTTTATGATAGCTGCCATTGTCCTGAATCAGTTTTTCGGACCTTGGTTTGTTACTCAGTTAGAGAAATTAAAATCCCCCAACAGAGGGATGGGTTACTTTATTCTGTTTATTTTCCTCAGTTTTCTAGCAGGAGTTGTGGGTTTAGAACCGATTCTGGGAGCCTTTGCAGCAGGATTAATCTTAGGAGGAACCACAGCACGAGAACGCTTAGTTGAGGCTATTGAAGTCCTTTCTGTGGTATTCTCAACAGTGTTTTTTGTCTCCATTGGGGCCAAAACCGATCTCAGTGTTCTTAACCCTTCGGTTCCGGCTAATAGAGAAGGTTTGATCATAGCTGGTTTTTTGATTATTGTTGCCATTGTCGGTAAAGTATCTGCCGGGTTCTTTGCCTTTACCGATGAAAAAATTAACCGTCTTGGTATCGGGACTGGAATGATTCCCCGTGGAGAAGTTGGGTTAGTCTTTGCCGGGTTAGGTTCAGCAACAGGGGCGTTACCTCCCTCTATTGATGTAGCTATTGTTTTGATGGTTATTGCCACCACCTTTTTATCCCCTCCTTTATTAAGATTGGTGTTTGATACCTCTGAGTCCCCAAGCGAGTTAGTTCAATCGGACTAAATATGTAGGGTGGGCAATGGAGATAGAGGAGGAATTAAATCTATATTTTTTAAACCCATTGCCCACCAGCATTATCATCAAAATATTTTAGCTAAACTCCCTAATCTGATAATTTTCATGACGACTAAACTATCCTCTTATGAATTCGAGGTTGTCACAGTCAACCCCCAAGGCAAAATTATTCAACGAGAAAATAAAAAAACCTTATATTTTCTAGAAACATTAGAAGATGACTGTCATTTAGAGATGGTAGCCATTCCGCCGGGAACCTTTTATATGGGTTCTCTCAAGACGGAAGAAGGGTGTCTCCCCTCTCAAACCCCTCAACACCGAGTCACACTCAAACCCTTCTGGATGAGTAAATATCCCATTACCCAACAACAATGGAAAATAGTTGCTCAACTCCCCACCATTAAACAATCTCTTCTTGGGGACCCCGCTAATTTTTCTCACCCGAATCATCCCGTTGAAAAAGTATCTTGGTATGATGCTGTAGAATTTTGCGCTAGATTATCCCAACATAGTCAACGTTCTTATTATCTTCCGAGTGAAGCGCAATGGGAATACGCCTGTCGTGCTAATACCAACACCCCTTTTCATTTTGGGGAAACCATTACCACCGATCTAGCCAACTATTCAGAGATAAATTGGGAATATCAAGGAAAAATTTGCAGCCAAGGTGCTTATGGTCAAGGTTTATTGGGAGAAGATCGACGGGAAACTACTCCTGTGGGCTATTTTGCTGTGGCTAATGGTTTTGGACTCTATGATATGTACGGCAATGTACGAGAATGGTGTGATGATCTTTGGCATAGAAATTATCTGGGTTGTCCTGACGATGGCCAAACTTGGATCACCCATACCGATGAAGAAAGAAGAGTGCTTCGTGGAGGATCTTGGAATTGTTCTCCCCATAAATGTCGTTCCGCTTATCGGGGAGCCTTGATCCCTTAACTTCCCTTTATGATATTGGTTTTCGTATTGTTCACTATTAATAGGATAAAGGTAATTATTAATTATTAATTGTTCATTATTAATTGCTGAAGCTCTGCATATTTTATATCTCCTGAGCAATCTCCCTTAATTGTTCGATAATCTTTTTATTCTTGTGACTTCTTGACCCATATAATCTAGCAGAAAATACAGTTATTATTTCTAAAACATCCTGCGCTAAATCCTCCTCATAACTTGAATCTTCTGTCCTATTAATAATAACAACTTCTGTGCCAAAATGCTCACACAAGCTAAATATTAATTCACCGCCAAATCTTAATAATCTATCTTTTTGAGTTAAGACTAAACGCTCTACTTTATTATCTACAATTAAACGAATTAGTTTTTGCAATCCCCGCTTATTATAATTCATCCCACTTCCTAAATCTTTGATAATTTCATATTGCCATCCTTGTTGAGCGCAGAATAATTCTAAGACTTCAATTTGACGCTCTAGGTCTTTTTTCTGGTCATGGGAACTGCTTCGAGCGTAACCAATGGTATAAGAAAGTTCTTTCTTTATCCCAAGAAGTTCTGACAGTTCATACCGCCGATGGCCATTGGCAGTTCTTTGAGGAATTAACTTTCCTTCGGCTTCCCATCGTCTGAGGGTACTTGTACTAACCCCTTTGAGTTTAGCTGCTTCAGAAATTGATAATAACTTGCTCATAATGCTATGATAGCTTATATTATGAGTAAGATTAAAGAGGTTTAGTTAAGTTTTGTGTAGCAGAACCCAAACCCCGTCGTTAACGACGGGGTCTGACAGCAGAATCCCTATCGTGATATGATTGGTGAGCAAGAAAAACCATGCTTTTCCCATTATTACCCTTATGCCTCAAGCCGTTGGTGTTATTCAAACCGTAGGATTTCCCGCAGTTTTAGCCGCCGCAGATGCAATGGTTAAAGGGGGAAGGGTGACAATTGTGTATTTTGATAAAGCTGAACGTGGAGAATTTTTAGTGGCAATTCGTGGCCCCGTTTCTGAGGTGAAAAATTCTATGGAAGCAGGAAAAGAAGCGGCTGAAAAATCCTACAACGGTAAAGTAGCTAGTCATTACATTGTCCCTAACCCACCAGAAAATCTGCTCTCAGTTCTGCCCTTAGATTTTACAGAAGCAGTGGAACAATTTCGCGTTTAATAAAGGGACTGTCCCCTTTAACCATAAAATTATTCCTATTGTTAAGCATCCCATCAATGATTATTTAGGAGACTTAAATTATGACTCAAAAAGCAGTTGGATCGATCGAATCAAAAGGTTTTCCCGGAATTTTAGCCGCTGCCGATGCTATGGTTAAAGCCGGAAGAATTACCATCGTCGGCTATATTCGCGCAGGGAGCGCGCGTTTTACTCTCAACATTCGGGGAGACGTTCAAGAGGTTAAAGTCGCTATAGCAGCGGGAATTGATGCCATTGAAAGGACTGAAGGAGCTACCCTGGAAACTTGGGTAATCATCCCCCGTCCCCATGAGAATGTGGTTGGAGTTTTGCCGATCGATTATAGCGATCAGGTTGAACAATTCCGTCAAGCGGCTGAAGGGATTGCCCTTCCGGCTGTTAGTTCTTAAGTCTTTTTAATGGGGGCTATTTTGCCCCCTTCGGTTAACAATATAATCTGTCTTCAAAGAAGTCTTCGCAACATACCTGAGTTATGCCTTTTAGCCCTAATTCCTCTAAATGACTCATCCATGCTTCTGGCGTATCCTCAACGGGTAAAAGACCTAAAACCCTGGCTACATCAGCAACCCAAGGAACTGTTGAGATGCAATAACCTTGCCAGTGAACTTCTAGGGATAACCAATCTGGAACTTGATGGGCATCAAACTGGGTAGATGCTCGATAATCTGCTTGAAAACAGTAAATTTTACCTGTTTTGCTCATAGTTTAAGGAAAATAAAACAAACTGTCAATTGACGAGAGACTGAAATTATTAACGCCTCGTTTACTGATTATGGGATAACACATTTATCACTCAAAAATCAGCGATCGTGTCATCAAAAAAACACAAAGTCAGGGAAAACTGAGAAAACTAGGTTAAACCATCAATAATATATATCAATCTTGTATATATTCTGTTCCTTGGATTAACGCTATTTCTGCCCGCATGAATTCTCTTCCTAAATAAGCGGCATGATCTAACATTGTGATAGCACAATTAGGATTTTCTTCTATCACTTTGACACACAATTCTTTAGCACTACGTCCTGTAAAAAGGGTTTCTTCTGTACGACTTTTTTGACCTCTTGCTGCAATAACTTCCCCTGTTTCTGGATCAACTGCTAATCCTTTTTCATTAATAATATTGGTAAAGTATTTAGTACAGATGAGACTATTTTCTCTGTCGATATAAATAATAAAGTACCCCCCTGGATCAAGAGCTATGGGACGTTTTGAGAGTTTATTATCTAGTTTTTTAATGTTCTTTGCTAAGTCATTCATAAATTTGTCTGCAATCAATTCTTAATCAATAACGGGTAATGGACAATTAATTATCTAAAGTTTTGGGAACCTTTAATCCTAACAAAACAACTCTAGCGACCATAAATAAGGATAAAGCTAACCATAATAGGTTGCTATTATTGTAATGCCAAGCAATAGTAGCAACAGGTACAAAACCAACGAAAGTTGCTCCTAGTGCTGTATTTCTTAGCATAACACCTTCTGCTAACCCGATAAAGTAACCATCTAAAATAAAGGCAATTGAACCAAAACTAAGAACAGGTAACAACCAGATAACATGAGCATTTAAGGAAGGAAAAATCTCTTGGTGATTTGTCAATAGTCCGAATAAAGTTTGTGGAAATAAAATTATGATAGAAACTGCTCCTAAGGCAAATATGAAACCGAGAATTCCTGAGAATTTAAGCAAGGGGATTAATTGTTTTTTCGTTCCTTGTCCTTTAAAATTACCTGCTAAAGATTCTGTTGCAAAAGCTACTCCATCGATAAAATAAACCACTAGAGAAAATATCTGCAATAAAACAGAATTCTCCGCTAAAGTTAGTGTTCCCATAGCAGAACTAATATTAGTAAAGAAGGAAAAAGCAGAGAGGAAAATTAAAGTACGGATAAACAAATCACGGTTGAGCATTAAGTTATCTTTCCATTGCTCTAATGAAATTCTTTTGGTAATCTGTTTAACATCTTGCCAATTAATATCTTTTACGACTAATAATAATCCAATTAAACACATAAGAATCTGACTTAAAGAAGTTGCTAAACCTGCACCTCCACTTTCTAAACCCCAACGAATAATTAATAAATAATCTAAGATAACATTAGCACCGTTACCAATAAGAGAAAGCCATAAAACTTTACCACTTTGTTCCTTTCCCAAAAACCAACCAATTAAGACAAAATTAAGTAAAACAGCCGGCGCGCCTATAATACGAGTATCATAATAAGCTTGTGCGGAAACTTTTACCAAAGGTGCTGCACTAACTAAACTAAACCCAATCCATCTTAAGGGATACTGTAATATTAAAATAATTAACCCTAAACTTAAGGCTAACAAGCCATTTTTAAGTAAGACTAATAACACTTCTTGGGAGTCCTTTCTTCCCATTCCTTGGGCAGTAATTCCTGTTGTGGAAGTACGAAGAAATCCCAAGGCACGATAAAGATAATTAAAAATAATAGTAGCTAAGGTGACTCCAGCTAAATGATGAATATCTTTTAAATGCCCCAAAAATGTAATACTAAGTAACCCAGCAATGGGAACCATTAAATTAGATAAAATATTAATAGACGCTAACCGCAGAAAACGCCAGGAAAAAGAAGGTAAATTGAAAAATTCTAAAAAACGATTTTTATAGGTTTCTAGATGAACTCTTTTAAAAGAAGATTCCATTATATTTGATCTAAGTAAAACTAATTTAAGCTTTTATTTATCATTATTATATTAACATTAAGTAGGGGTCAACAACCGTTGACCCCTAAATCAAAAGTATTAACTAAGTGACACTCCTCCCGACGCTGATCCAGTGGGTACAGCGGGGAACCTCCCTACCTCACGACAGGACGTTACTGTTTCATCGGTCTTTTCTAGATACACAAATGTTGCCATTCACATATCCCCGTCCAGATACCTCCACAGTCAGCACAACCGACTATCCATCGGCTGCAATGTATCGAGTTTTTATCCAGAAATATTTTTCTACCCGTTTCTAGCTTCTGAGCATTGTTGATTGTCTGGGGCAATCTAGGGACGCATATCTCCACTAGCTAGAGCGATGGGGTTCGCCCTTTAAATTTTGAGCCTGTTTCGGTGGTGTCGGTTAGACTGCCTTTATTGTATTGTTGACTTACTTTCTTGTCAATGATTGGGGCATCGAACCCCAATCATTGACCCGCCTATCATCCCGACACTGACCTACGGTACAGTGCGGGGCTTCTCGGCGGTAAGCTAAGATACTCCTTGTAATTGCTCTGTTTTCACTGTCAACTCTAACAAGCGATCGCCTCGATACAATTTGACCCGTAAACTGGCATTAATCCCAGATTTTTCGACAATTTTTTGTAAATCGGTGCCATCCTGCACTGGTTGTCCATTAACAGCCACGATCACATCTCCACGGCGTAATCTAGCCCTTTCTGCTGGACTATTGGGAACCACTTGCACCACTAAGATCCCATCCACCTCGGGAACGATAATGGGAGAATTAGGGTTATCGTTGTTTTCCCTGGCTATTTCAGAGGTTAAATTAATCATTTGCACCCCAATATAAGGATGAGGTACTTTTTGTCCAGAAGCCAGAGTTTTTTCTAGGGTTTTGGCCTTATTGATGGGAATAGCAAAACCAATACCCATCGCATCGGCACGAATAGCGGTATTAATACCGATCACCTCTCCCTGACTATTCAACAAAGGCCCCCCAGAGTTACCTGGGTTAATAGCTGCATCGGTTTGGATAAAGTCGAGACGCTTATCAGGGATACCGGCTTTTGCGGCTGAACGACCAATGGTACTAATAATACCCAAAGTTACGGTATTATCTAAACCCACAGGGTTCCCCACAGCGATGGCCCAATCACCCACTTTGAGACTGTTAGAGTCCCCCAAAGGTGCTACAGGTAAAGTATTTCCTTGGGGTTTAATTCTCACCACCGCTAAATCTGTTATTTCATCGGTTCCTCTGACTTCTCCGTTAAAAGTTCGGCCATCTTTGAGGGTAACGGTTACCTTATCGGCACCATTAACCACATGAGCATTGGTCAAAATAATACCATCACCATCAATAATAAAACCGGAACCCTGGCCATTAATCCTTTGTTCTCGGGGTGGCCGCAACTGTTGACCAAAGAAGTCGCGGAAAAACGGATCATCAAAAAAAGGGTCTACCTGTCGAGTAACCACTGTTTCTGTGTCGATACGAACCACCGCAGGACCCGTTCGAGTAACTGCGGCCGCCACAAAACTATCAGCCGTGATCTGTGCTGGTGTTTGGGCTAAGTACCCTATGGGACTTGCTTGGGACGAGAGAACGTCAAACCCCCCAAAACCAAGAATCATACTGAAAACAATTGTTATAGTGCCACTGGCGACTAAACTTAGCCATTTTCTCAAGTTCATAACCCTTTAAAGCTTGGAATTGTTAATTATTATGAGACAACTGTTCATGAACAATTTTAGCAATTTTCTGTGCCGCCCCTGGTTTTCCTCTAACTTCTAATAAGCGATAATGAATTTTATTTAACTCTGAGGGATTATCTAACCAATCTAACACCAAGTCTGCTACCTTCTCCCCTTGTAATTCTCCCCTTAATTCTGGAACAATTTCTTCTTTGGCCCAGATATTAGGCCAAGCAAATAAACGGCCCGTTTTTACCACTCTGGCATTAATTAATTTAGCTAACTGACTACCCACAAAGGGTAAATTTGCTAAAATCCCAGGTATCCCGTCCCAAGTTCGCATAGCATCCAGTTGTTGTGTTGGCAACAGCACAATCATAGGAATACCTAAAGCACCTAACTCAGCCGTATTTGCTCCTACCGTAGTCAAGGTTAAACAACATTGCTGCAGGATTTCATGTGCCGGAAATTGACTAATTAGTTCGACGTTTAACCCTGTTTTTGTTTGTAAATAATATTTTCCATTTTCTTTTTTTAGTTCCCCACTAACACCCCCCATTTTCATCACAAAAGGATTATATTTAGGGTCAGCAAACCGAACTAATGTCTCTATATTTATAGTGGGTGCGATGGGTAGGATAAAACGAGTTTGGGGTTTCCGTTGATAAATATGTTCAGCAATGGACAAGCAGAGGGGAACCCCTTGGGTTAATTTTCCGGTCTTGGAGCCAGGTAAAATTCCTATGACTGGATTAGTAGCCATTTCCATGAAATTCAAGGATATTGGGGAAAAATCCGCCATTAAATCCCCAACAACCGCCAATTTATGCCGATAAGCTCCGGGGATAGATTCGATGACCCTTTGATTCATCACAGCAAAATAGTCTAACCAACGATACCATCTCGCTTCCCATTCAGCATAAATCACTGTACGGTATCCCAAACGTTTGCCAATCATCAGAGCATAAAACTGATCCCCCCCTAAAAATAAAACCACCCCTTGCTCTCGCCAATTCCAGTCATCTCGAGTTTTTCCCCCCACAAGAAAAGAAAAAAACTGCTCACTGGACTGGACTCGATCTACTTCAGGATAACGACTGGCGATAGTAGCTTCTTGACCTGTACTATGGGGGCAAGGGGATAACATGACTGAAATTCTCGTTTGCTGGGGATCAGTTCCCAATTCTGTCCTTAACGCCTTAACCACAGGTCGAACCCAGGTAGTAATTTCTCCTGGTCCGTTGGAAAGAATGAGAATGTCAACGGGTTTCATCGGTTAACCTAGCTTGGGTTTGTCGGATTCTCTTGCCAACGAGAGCGAATGGAGAGTTTAGGATCGCTTGGACTTTGGGAACGAGAACGACGGCGTACAAATTTGCGATTTGACTCAGAGCGTCGATTATAACTGGAACGTCCACTATTATCTTCGGACTCTTCGTATACTTCCAAATAAAGGGTTTGTTCCACCTGTTTAGCTGCGATCGCCAAAACATTTTGTATGGACTGAATATTTCGTCCTCCCCGTCCATAAATCCGCCCTTTGTCCCCTTCATCCACTGCCAATCTAATCCAAACTCGTTTTGTACTGGGAATTTCCTCGCAGTCGATCTTCAGGGAATCTGGAGAATCTAAGAGAGGTTCAATTAAAAATGAGAGGAGTTTTAAGTAATTAGGGGAGACAGAATAAGATAAATTAGAAGTGTCAATCGATTTAACCATTAACTTGTTCAAATACTTTTGCTTTTTCGAGAATACTCCGCACAGTATCACTGGGTTGCGCCCCTTGTTTGAGGCGAGTTACTATAGCCGGAACGTTTAATCGGGTTTCATCGGTTCTAGGGTTATAAAATCCTAGTTCTTCAAGGGGACGACCATCACGACGACTGGCACTATTAATGGCCACAATTCTATAACTGACTTCTCGTTTTTTGCCGTATTTTTTTAATCGTAACTTAATCATTTTGATTCTTTTGACTCCTAGTTAAAGCTTAGTTGTTTTTTGTTTGACTCGAACTTCTTATTATATCATGGGATTTTATCGCGGAACACCCTGAATAACAGGACGGATACCAGTACCATCAAACGGACCTGGATTACCACCCCAATTAAAGTCACTAATGCGAAGGGAAATCGACCCTACCTTTAGCACTGTATTATAACGGAGAAGAATGCTATAGGTCCGCCTACTGTACTCAAAATATAAATCCGTATTAATTTCTTGATCTGTATCAATGTTATAGGCACTTTGAACCCCAAATCGCAAAGGACCGTATAGTTGTTGGGTGATGCCCCAGGTTAGGGTTTTCAAATCAGCAAAACGATCAAAGAGAAAAGGAGATGGATCTCCCCGCAGTGCCTGACTAAAGCTGAGATTAAACCCGGTATAGTCCAGGAAAGGTCGGGAAAAATTACCAACCTGTCCAGATACACCAATGGTGCCTGAAAGGGAAGGTTGGGAGTCTCCGTTGCCATAGAGACTGGTAACACCAGTTACGCCAGTAGATAGGGCTAAATAGGGTAACACTGGGGTTGATGTATATTTTAAGCCTTCTTCTGGAGTAGGAGGTAAAGCTTGGCCAAACCACAACAGGAAAGGTATAAATAAAGACGCTGCTCCTTGAACTCTGGTTAAGCTCACACGACGATCATCTGAGTCGGAATTTAAAAGACTTTGGCGATCTGTCTCTGCATTAACGGTTTGAATTGAACCTTGATAGCTCACCTGTATTCCCGTTTCTTCGATGGGAATTTGAGGGGAAATTAGGAGTAACCCTACGCTGCTGCGAACGGTTTGAAACCCTAAAGAGCCATTAAAGAGGCGATCGCGATAGTTGTATTCCAATCTCACATCATAGGGAGCGATGGGTTCACCAAAACGGTACTGGACAAAGGTTTTTGTCCGCAAGCGATCTTCAATGTCCCCAAATTCTAGACTGGTTAGGGAGGTTCTCGAAAAAAAGGTGGTTTGTGGACTTAAATTAGCGTTAAATTCATTAACAAAACCCAGGGTAGGTGGACTAACTACGTCAATATCGTCCTTATTTTCCTCAAATAAATCTGTATTGCGATCATCAACCGTCAATCCTTCGGGGGAGAACCCTTTTTGTAGGTAATACTGAGGGGTCACTTGCCAACTGACAGTTTCGGTGTCGATGACATTAAAGCCCCTTTCTACAAAGAAACCTCCGCGATCGCGATCATCGTACCCAAAACCGATTACCCCAGGTTGGCGATCGCGTCGGTCGAAAATCAAACGATCTTGGGTAGGAAATGAATTAGCTTGATCGAGTACCACCCGTGAATTAGTCAATTTCAATTCATCGACTAAGGGGGCAATATTCCGATAAGTGGCCGTTTCTGCCCGTACTTCTACCTCGGGGGGAGAAAAGGGATCGTTGGTCAAACGAGCGTCTGTGGCCTGCCAACCTTCAGAATCGAATTCCATGCGATCGGCTTCAAAGCGAAGGCGGTTAATTTGCCCCCCGCCTCCTTGTCCGAATTTGTCCGCAATATCCCCAATATTCTGAGCATTTTCTTCTCCAAAGGAGACCCCAAAAGAATAACTGATACCTTGGGCTTGAGTAATGCGTTGTAGGGGTTGTTCTATGGCCAGGCGTTCGTTGAGGGTTCGATTGGGAATTAAATTATTATCGACAGATGTGGGCAAAGTGGGAGAAAAGTCTTGACCTGTGGTAGGTTGATAAATTTCTCCATTGGCTTCAAAAATCACCCCACTATCTTGAACAAAATAATACTCGAATCTTTCTCCTCTTAGGGTTTGTTCTCCGCGATCGAGAACCACATTGCCTTCGGCTACAGCAAATTGATCCGGAAGGTTTATCCAGAGGCGATCTGCTAATAAAACCCCATTGGCAAAGCGCATGATTACTTTCCCTTCTGCATAAACTACTTCCCTTTCCGCGTCGTATTCCTGGCGATCGGAAACTAATTCGATCACTGGTACTACTTCACTGGGTGTAGCATTAGAATTTCCCACTTGTCCCTGAGCCAAATTTGAGGAGGGGGTGATGGATAACTCTAAGGGTTGCGTTTGCCTTCCTCTGGGTTTGAGGAGTAAACGACTGGATTTAACCCCTTGCCCCTTTAAGCGGATAGTCTTCGAGAAACCTTGTTGAGCCTTAGGTTTAAAGGGGGTTAACTGAGGCGAGCGCATTTTTCCTGTGGTAATGGGATCACCCAAAAGGTCTGCACTTTGTCCCCTATGAGGCAAGGGAGGGGTAACATCTTGATCAGAGATTGTTTCTGGTGCTGATAAATAAAATTCAACTACCTCTGGCGCAGAAGCAGGAACATCCTCTGCTAGTGGGAGGGTTACAGGTTCCTGTGACAACTCAGATGATAATTGGGCTAATAAACTTTTAGCATTGGTGATTTCTTTGGGTCTAGCTGGAGAATTTACCGAGGGGGTTCGTTGCTGTTCCTGATGGGGAGAAACAACTATTTCCATGGAGACTGGGACATTAGGTGGTTGAACGAATGGGGCCATCTTAAAATTGACAGTATCAAGCTCAATGGTTTAGTGGCTACCTGCAGCGTGATTAAATGGTACGAGACAGGGACGAGCCATATCTCGCCCCTATCGTTTTACTCACCTAAATTAACATATCTAGACTCGAGCTTATTGAATGAACACTTGTGACATCTGCACAAAAAGTTCTATTCAAAGTCCTTGCGTCCAGGGTTACGAGTGGGATCACTCGAAAGAAAACCAAAAATGAACAAGGCAGCAAAGAAGGCCACGACGATGTAAACAGCAACTTTTAAGGTTAGCATAGTATTTTATTCTCCTTAGGAAGGATTGATTCCGAAAAAATGTTAATAGTTCTTATCTGACTTTAACCCATAGATGGACTTTTTGTCTTGGGCTTAATCGATTTCAATCTTAATTATGGACTGAATCTTCTCCACATTGCTAGTCCTTCCCCTATAATCGAGAGGGAATATGTCAATATAATCGTTGTATTAATAAGATGGCACTGTTAACCACGGGAAAAGGATTTGTTCGCGCACTAGAAAAGTCAGGTACATTAGGGGTTTATGCTCCCTTAGAAGGAGGGTATGAAGGACGCTATCAAAGACGCTTACGCACTAATGGTTATGAGAGTCTATCCCTATCTGCTAGAGGTTTAGGGGATGTGGGTGCTTATTTGATGGGAATTCATGGGGTACGGCCTCCCCATTTAGGAAAAAAGGACATTGCTCAAGATGCGGCAGTTGGCCCTGTATATTTCGTGCCACCCATCGCCGCTTATCAACTGGAAAGTTTATCTCCTCGCTCAAAAGGTCTAGTTTTATGGATTATAGAGGGTTATATTCTCTCCAAAGCAGAATTAGAATACTTAGTATCCTTACCTCAACAAGAACCTCGCCTGAAAGTTGTGGTTGAACTGGGGGGAGAACGATATTTTCGTTGGCAACCCTTAGAAGAGATTTTTCTAGTTAGTTAAGAACAATAAAACTCAGGTGTCTTGACACTCCCACGGCTAGAAGCCTGTGGGATTAATGTATTATTAATACTATTACTTCTTAATCACACCAGTAGTGTTCTTAATGTAACCTATTTATTCTCTTGAAAAGAGTTGACACATTGCTTGTGGCATATTAAGAATTGATACAATAACCGATATAAATAAAGAGGGATCAAAGTAAGAAGCCATTATGTATATTGTCCAAGTAGCCTCGGAATGCGCCCCGGTCATTAAGTCAGGGGGTTTAGGTGATGTTGTTTTCGGGCTGAGTCGCGAACTCGAAAACCAGGGTCATGCTGTAGATGTTATTCTTCCCAAATATGATTGTATGCGTTATGACCATATCTCGGGATTACACCAAGCCTATGATGATTTATCAGTACCTTGGGGCAATGGCTCCATCCGCTGTACTGTGTTGGGTGGTAAAGTTCATGGACTTAACTGCTTCTTTATTGAACCTCATTCTAATGAGAATTTCTTTAACCGAGGCAAATACTATGGGGACAATGATGACAACTTACGCTTTGCTTTCTTTAGTAGAGCGGTTTTAGAATATATGTGTATGCACAATAAGCGTCCTGAGATTATTCATTGCCATGATTGGCAAACGGGACTGCTACCTGTGATGTTATTTGAACAGTATAAATATCGTGGCATGGATGGTCAACGGGTTTGTTACACCATCCATAATTTTAAACATCAAGGAGGGGGTAGTGTTGGTATTTTAGGGGCAACTCAGTTGAATAATGAGGGTTATTATCTGAGTCCCGATCGCCTCAAAGATAGCAGTATCCCCAATCATATTAATTTTATGAAGGCTGGCATCGTTTATTCTAATGCAGTTAATACAGTCTCTCCTCACCATGCTTGGGAAGCCCGTTTTAGCAATGAGGGTTATGGGTTAGGTCATACCCTTGCCGTTCATCAAGATAAGTTTAAAGGTATTCTCAACGGTTTAGACTATGAGGTATGGAACCCAGAAGTAGATGAGCATATTTCGATGCTCTTTGGTCCAGATGATTTTGAATTAAAAGACCTTAACAAAAAAGGATTACGAGAACGGCTATGGTTAGAGGAGAAAGATAGACCGATCATTGCCTATATTGGTCGTCTGGATGACCAAAAAGGAGTGGGTTTAGTTCTCCATGCTTTAGAGTACGCTCTGAGGCGGAGCGCACAGTTTGTTCTATTGGGATCAGCTACTTCTGACCACTTAAAAAATCTGTTTTGGCAGACAAAAAATCGTTTAAATGATCATCCTGACGTACATCTTGAACTGAGTTTTAATGAAGAATTATCCCATCTCATTTATGCCGGGGCAGATATGATGGTGGTTCCGAGTAATTATGAACCCTGTGGCCTAACCCAAATGATTTCCCTCAAATATGGAACTGTTCCCATTGTGCGTGGGGTTGGTGGCCTGGTTAATACAGTGTTTGACTACGACAATGACGAAAATCATCTGCCCGAAGAGCGCAATGGCTTTGTCTTCCATCAAACCGATCCCGGAGCCTTAGAATCAGCCATGCACCGTTCCTTAGAGCTATGGTACACCGATCGCCAAGCATTCAATAAATTAGCTATTCAGGGAATGCGTTGTGACTATTCTTGGCGGAAGCCCGTAGAACAGTATATTGAAGTTTATGAAACAATCAAAGCCTAATCACGGTTGATGTTTTCTCCTGTCATAACTCAATATTGAGTTATGACAGGAAGTTTTGTTGGTTTGAGTGAGGAATTAGTAGGTAATTGTGTGGGTAACATCATCAACTAGCAACGTTAAAACACCAACGGCCATTGCGTTGGGCAACTTTGACGGTATCCATCTAGGACATCGACAAGTTATCAAGCCAATTATAGAACTTGAGGCGGAGTATATCCCCACCCTTGTAACTTTTACTCCCCACCCTCAAGAATTTTTTACTGGTAAAACCAGACAGTTATTAACGCCTCTGACAGAGAAGGTCAAACGGTTAGAGTCTCTTAAGATCAGACAATTAGTGAGTTTACCTTTTGATAGCAGTCTAGCCTCTCTGGGACCACAAGCGTTTGTAGAAGATATTTTAGTCAAGCAACTTAATGTAAAATATATCAGTGTGGGACAAGATTTCCGTTTTGGCAAGGGGAGAGAAGGAAATGCCCAAATGTTACGAGAATTAGCCAACAATTTGGGAATATTCGTCTATATTACCAAGTTAAAAACTCTTGTCAGTGGAGAGAGTGGTTTACGCATTAGTAGTTCGAGAATTCGTCAATGTTTAGCTGTTGGCAATGTTAGACAGGCAAAAGAAATGTTGAGTTATCCTTACTCATTAGAAGGGATGGTAGTTAGAGGACAACAAGTGGGGAGAACTATCGGTTTTCCTACTGCTAACCTCCAAATTCCTGCCGATAAATTATTACCCCGTCGTGGGGTTTATTGTGTCCGTGTTATTTTAGCCACAGAAGAAGTAATTAAGGGTGTGATTAATATTGGTAGTCGTCCTACAGTCAATGGTCAAGTGCCAACAGTAGAAGTTCATTTGTTGGATTGGTCTGGAAACTTATATGGAACTTTCTTAAGAGTTCAGTTGGAAAAATTTTTACGCTCGGAGCAAAAATTTCCTTCTTTGGATGCTCTGAAAAACCAAATTACCCAAGACTGTATGATAGCTCGTCAAACACTAAGCCAGGATGTTTAGCATAATCGATAATAGGGTACTTCACAGTATTTTTTAGGAGGTAAGTTGTGAACGAAAAAATGGACTTGAGTGATTTTTCTATGTTGGATCTTTTTAGCTTGGAAGTAGAAACTCAAGGGGAAGTCCTCAACGATCACCTTCTCACCCTAGAAAACCAACTGCAAGATTCTCCAGATGCTCAAGGATCTCTTTCTTTATTGGAAGCTTTGATGCGTGCTTCCCATTCCATTAAAAGGGCGGCGAGAATTGTCCAAATTGAACCGGCTGTGAAGATTGCCCACGTAATGGAAGATTGCTTCATGGCGGCTATGGAGCGAACTATCACTATCACCCCGAATCATATCGATTTTCTCTTGCAAGGGGTTGACTTTTTACAATCCATCGGTACCGTTGAACAGGATGAGTTTAATATTTGGCTGTCTCAACAGGAAGCTAACGCCGAAAAGATTGTTGAGGGCATCGCTTCTATCATCCACTCTAACCAGACAGATACCCCCCAACCTGTTACTATTGCCAGCCCAGATCCCCCACCAGTCTCTTTAGTGAAGATAGCAAAGCTTCCCCTAATTTTTTGCCCGAAGCATCATTAGAAAATGACAATGATGACACGGAGCAGATGATTAGTTGGGGTGATGAGGAAGAAGAGGGGATTACAGACTTTAACAGTTTAACCTCCGATAGTTCTCCAATGGATACTGAAGAGGTGAAGCCCACTAACTCTTTAATGTCTGCTTCAGGGATGGGAAACTCTAGAGATCGCTTTGTTAGGGTAAGCACAGAAAACTTAAACCGTCTCATGGGTTTAGCCGGGGAATCTTTGGTGGAAGCGACGGCCTTGGTTCCTTTATCTGAATCTTTTTTAAACTTAAAAAAAAGCCAGCTAGAACTATCACAATTATTAGAACAGTTACAAGTTAATTTAGTCCAAAGTCCTCTATCTAAAGAGGCAGAAAACTATTTGAGTGAGTTGATTTACAAAGAACGAGAATGTCGGGCTATTCTCAACGATCGCTTAAATGCTTTAGAACAGTTTAGTTATCGTTCTTTTAATTTATCGGATCGTTTGTATAGAGAGGTGATTGGTACTCATATGCGTCCTTTTGAAGAAGGAGTGAGTAGTTTTCCCCGTATGGTTAGGGATTTAGCTAGACAGTTAAAGAAGCGGGTTAAATTAGAAATTATTGGTAAGTTAACTATGGTTGATCGGGATATTCTAAGGAAATTAGAAGCTCCTTTAACACAAATTTTACGTAATTCCATCGATCATGGGATTGAGTTTCCTGATGAGCGAGTTGCTAAAGGAAAACCCCCAGAAGGAACCATTCATTTAGAAGCAACCCATCGTTTCGGAATGTTATCTATTACCATTTCTGATGATGGTAAAGGGATTATCTTGGATAATTTACGAGAATCTATTGTCACAAAGGGTTTGGTAACAGAGGAAATGTCTCAGCAATTAAACGAAGCTGAGTTGATGGAATTTATTTTTCTACCCAACTTTTCTACAGCTAATCAAGTGACAGAAATTTCGGGTCGGGGTGTGGGCTTAAATATCGCTAAGACTATGGTTCAAGAAGTGGGGGTAATCTTCAGGCTATTTCTAAACCTGGACAGGGCATGAATTTCCATTTTCAACTGCCTTTAACTTTATCGGTTATTCGTACTTTATTGGTGGAAATTGCTGGAGAACCTTATGCTTTTCCTCTGTCTCGAATTGACCAAATTTCAACCTTGAATTTTGATGATATTCATTCCGTTGAAAATAGACAATATTTTAGCTTGAATAATCAAAATATTGGCTTAGTTAGGGCAGAACAAGTGTTAGAATTAACCTCAAATTCTACGCCAACGGAACCGTTATCGGTTATTGTTGTTAGTGATCAAACGAATCGTTATGGCTTAGTTATTGATCGCTTTTTGGGGGAAAAAAGCTTAGTGGTTCGTCCTCTAGATCCTCGCTTGGGTAAAGTTCAAGATATCACTGGGGCTGCTTTTTTAGAAGATGGTTCGCCGATTTTAATTGTCGATGTTTTGGATCTAGTCCGTTCTCTTGATAAGATTTTAGCCAATATTTCTATTAATCATGTTAAAACTAAAGAGGAGACTGCTTGGCATCAATCTAGCAAACATATTTTAGTGGTTGATGATTCGATTACTGTTCGAGAAATGGAAAGAAAGTTGTTAGAAAATAAGGGCTATAAGGTTGATATTGCTGTTGATGGCATGGAAGGGTGGAATGCAGTTCGTGTTGGTCATTATGACTTAGTTATTAGTGATATTGATATGCCCCGTATGAACGGAATTAAATTGGTTCATAATATCAAAAGTAGCCCGCAGTTGAAATCGATTCCTGTCATCATTGTTTCCTATAAGGATCGAGAAGAGGATCGATTACAAGGGTTAGAAGTAGGGGCAGATTATTATCTAACAAAAAGCAGTTTTCATGATGATACTTTAATTAATGCTGTTATTGACTTAATTGGGAAAAATGATGATTAGTTAATTACCAATACTTTCTTTATGTCCCATCATTTGTAATTGATATAAACTATGATACAACCCTTTTTTACCGAGTAATTGTTGATGATTTCCTGACTCGATAATTCTCCCTTGTTTCAAAACAAAAATTCTGTCCACATCCCGAATAGTTGATAAGCGATGGGCAATAATAACTGCTGTTCTATTGATTAACAATTTTTCTAAAGCTTCTTGAATTAAGGCTTCAGTTTGTACATCTAAACTTGCTGTTGCTTCATCTAAAACTAAAATATGGGGGTTGCGGATCGCTACTCTGGCAAAGGCTAATAATTGTTTTTGTCCCCCAGATAAATTCGTTCCTCTTTCTCTTAACTGGGTATGATAACCTTGGGGTAGTTCTTCAATTAAATGATTAATATTGGTTAGTTTGGCAGCTTCTTGTACTTGTTCTAAGGAATAATTTTCCCCCAATGTAATATTTCTTTTCACATCTCCGGTAAACAAAAAGCTTTCCTGTAAAATCATCCCTATATATTGTCTTAATTCTTTCTTGGAAATATCTCTAATATCTATTCCATCAATAAGAATTCTTCCCTTTGTTGGTTCGTAGAGACGAGAAAGAAGACGGATCATTGAACTTTTACCAGCGCCTGTTGGACCGACTAAAGCTACTTTTTCACCAGGAGAAATGGTAAAGTTTAAATCTTTGAGAACAAATTCGTCAGGTTTATAGCCAAACCAAACATTATCAAAACAAATTTCTCCAATTTTATCTCTATATTTTACACTGTCTAAGAATTGAATATTTTTGTCACTTTCTTTAATCTCAATGGGTTCTTTCATTAACTCACTAATCCTTTCAATGGCGGTAAAACCTGCCTGAAACATAGTAAATTTATCGGCAAATTGACGTAAAGGGTTAAACAGACGTTGAGCGTATAAAATAAAAGCTGATAAAGTTCCAAAGGTAATATTATCATTAATAATAAAGATGCCACCTAAGCCAAGAACTCCAGCGATCGCCACTAAACTAACCCATTCTAATGTAGCAGAAACCGCCGATTCATGGAAGATTGTTTTATCAGTTGCCCGACGATAATCATTATTAATAACACGAAATAACTCACTATTAAACTGTTCTCTTCGGAATAATTGAACCACATTAATTCCGGCTAAATTCTCCTGTAACATGGAATTTAGTTCCGATAGTTTTTCCCTAGACTGATAATTTGCTTTACGATATTGTTCCTGAAAATATACAATTAATGCGGCAATAGGTAGCATCAGTGATAACAGCATCAAGGCTAACTGTGCCTGAACTGTGAACATAGTAATAATGATCAGCAGGATATAAATAGCGTCACTAATAACCCCAATAGCCCCACTAGCAAAAACCCCCCCCAATGCTTCAACATCACTGGTTAAACGGGTAATCAAACGCCCAATGGGGGTTCGATTAAAAAAACTGGTTCCTAATGAAATAACATGGGTAAATAAATCATCTCTAATATCTGCTGTGATATTCTGCCCTAGTTTCTGAACAATAAATCCTTGGGAAGAGGTACAAACTAAACGGATAATAATTGTTACTAATAATAAGATAATTAAAAATTGTAATCCTTTGTCTAAGGATAATTGTTCTAAAAAAGGCCAAGTGCTTTCTTGACGTAACAACGATACTGCTTGTCCAATAATCAAAGGTTGGATCGCCCCAGAAATTGATAAGGGTAATAATAAACTAACCGATAACAACAATAGCTTAGGATAGCGACGAAGATAGGGGAGTAGTTTGAGAACTAAACTCCCATCATTTTCTCTTGAGGACTTGACAGATTTTTTAAACTGTGGGTTAGGGAAAACAGCCATAGGAAAGTTAGAAAGAGACTAATAATTGTTACTTAACTTAACAATAACAAAATAAGTTGATTAATCATCGAACCTAATCTATAGTTTTTCTTCCATAGAAGGCTCAAGGAAAACGTTAGCATAGGATCAGGTCGCATAATCTCGGCACAATCTAATGAGTATGGCTTCAACTGAACAGGTTAAACAATATCTTGCCCATTGGTTTCAATTGGGTAAAGGTGTCGTTTGTCCCAAACGACAAGAAAGGATTTATCCCCAAGTAATTTTTAAAGAACATCATTATTCCACGGAATTTGAAGAATGTTGGCAAAAAATCATTTATACTGACGCTGATTGTTATTTAGAAGGAACAGATCAAACTATACAACAATTATTAAGTCCTGCTTGGGAACTTATAGACTGCCCTCGCTGCCACTTACCCATTCCGATAACAATGACTGGTGTTCCTTCTCCCATATGTATTTGTTTTGATTTATCAAATTGGCCCAACGATAAATTACCATCTCCCAGAATGCCCACCAATAGTACAAACCATTTACGTTGCTTACTGGAACGACTACGGGACAAAAAAGAAGATAACTAAGCTGTTATTTTTGTTTCATCTGGTCTGTAAATCGTCTCAACACCCCGTTAATAAAACGATAACCATCATCGTCGGAATAACGTTTGGCCAATTCCACTGCTTCATTGATAGCGACTTTTTCGGGAATATCAAGAAACAAAATTTCTGCCACAGCAAGACGTAAGATATCTTGATCTATTTTGGCTAAACGCTTTAATTGCCAATCTTTTAACACCACTTCTAATTGTTGATCGATGTCGTTTCTCCGTCGGGCAACTGTTGCGATAAGTTCAATGGCGTATTGTCGAACTTCGTGTTGAGTAGCTAGTTGAACGATTTCAGGAAATTCTACAGCACTGGCTAAACGATTAATAGCAGTTTGTGTTAGGGTGAGAGCGTCTTCAATCATGGTTTTCGCACTCTCTACAGTGGTGGCACGGGTTTCGGACTGAAACAGTTGATTATGTCCCCTTTTGACTTCTGCCGATGCGGTTTCTAAGGTATCTTGTACCTCGCTAGTCAGGGTACGAATAGCGGCTAAAGTTAGCTCACTAAGGTCAACCTGTTCTAGTTTTTCGGGGTTTCCTTTAATTTGACTAAGACTCAATAGGGCTAGTTCGCGGGAAATACGACGAGGTTGCTGACGAGGAGGCATAAGCAGTTAAATAACTTAAATTTTTAGATTTGAGAAGGTTTTGTCGTTTCTACGGCTCCGCTTTTTTCGGTCAAAGAAGCATCCATAGTAGTAGGATTATTCTTATTGGGTTGAGATAGGTGAGGAACAGGGTTGGGAATATTGGGGCTGACAATACCCCCAGAAATTAACACTTTAAAGGCATCTTCGATGGAAATAGGCAAATTAATCACATCATCAGCAGCAACAATGGCGTACCATCCTGATGTGGGGTTGGGAGTGGTGGGAATAAACACACTTAACATGGGTTTCTCTAAATGGGTTTGTAGAGAGGGGCTTAAAGTACCTGTAACAAACCCTAAACTCCAAACCCCCTGACGGGGATATTCCACCATTACCACACGCCGAAATTTACTTTTAGAGTCTTGAAAAAGGGTTTCTAATATTTGTTTTAGGGTTTTATAAACGGCACCAGCTAAGGGAATTGATTGTAAAATCCGTTCTCCTACGTCCAATAGCCATCTGCCAGCAATATTACGGGCCATTAAACCAATAATTAAAATAAATAGCAGAGGCACAGCTAAGCCCACACTGAGGTTGAAAACAGAACTTAAAATTGGATCGAGGCCGTCGAAAGGGTTAAGTTGTTTGGGAATTTGAGTTAAAAGATTAACAACCCAAGTGGCAATAGTAATGGTTAACCAGATAGTTGTTGCTAGGGGAATAACCACTAATAGGCCAGCAATTAAATCATTTTTTAAATCTTGTCTAAAACGTTGCAGCACAAAGTACCAACTCTCCACTTAGTTGACGCTATCCTTAATATAATTAAGGAGATTCTTGAGGTATCCCTATCAGGATGGTTATTATCTTGTTTTCACAAGTTCCCAGGCTGTTGGGCGTAAACTTTCCGAGAGTTCCTCGGTAGGTTGTGAAGTCTTATAGTTCATAAAAATATAGTCAAATATGACATATCCTTATTTTGCAGGTGTTACCCTTACTGGGTTAACTACAAAGCCCTCTATCCCATAGTCCTAGACATTTGGGACTGCTTTTTTCGGGAGTAGATTTGGTTTTTTATTTTTCTTGATTATCTCGATCTGATGTGATCTGCTTTCTAGTACCTATAGAGTCGGATTGTTTACCGACTTCGCACCCCAGAAGGACTTTCACCTTAACAATTCAGATGTCATCGACTCTTAAAAACCCAATCTACCCAGATTATATATTACCATAGATGACAGTGTTTGACTATATTTGTGTTGAATAAGATGGATACTGACCTCTCCCATTGTATCATATTCACGGCATTTCTACCTTTACTCCTTGAGTATCGATGGCTAAAGAACGCACATCTGCTGTTATTTCCAGTTGCGCCCAAGCATTTTTCATGGCGTTTTCAACCCCTTGAATCTGTTCATGACTGGTCAAAGCTAATAATGTGGGTCCTGCTCCACTAATAACCATGCCATAAGCCCCGGCGTTGAGGGCGCATTCTTGCACAAATTCATAGCCCTCAATCAGTCCTTGGCGATAGGGTTGATGAAGTTTATCGGCCATGGCTTTTCTTAACCATTGTCCGTTACCGCTTTCTAAAGCTCTGATCAATAACCCCATACGGGCTATATTGTAGATAGCATCACCACAGGGTAAAGTTTTCGGTAAGACAGATCGGGCTTCTTCCGTGGATAATTCAAAGTTGGGTATGGCTACCACAGGTATGATATCAGGGTGCCAAGGAATAGGGCAAATTTCCCAGTCTTTGGCTTCTCCCACCGATAATTGACAGTTTCCTAATAGGGCCGGCACTACATTATCAGGATGGCCTTCTATATCAATAGCTAATTCCATTATTTCTACTGTGGAAAGGGGTTGACCGGCTAAGGTGTTAGCAGCCACCAGCCCACCAACAATGGCGGTAGCAGAGCTTCCTAACCCTCTGGCCAGGGGGACTCCCAATTTGATGTCAATAGCTATTTTTGGGGGTGTTTTATCGAGATGGTGGTATAGGTGAGTAAAGGCTTGATAGAGTAAATTACTGCCATCGCCTTTAATACGATGGGCTTCGGTTCCTGTTACTGTGATAGTTAGATCGGTGTCTGCTTCTGGGTTTTTCGTAAACTGAAATTGATTGTAGAGGCTAAAGGCTGCACCAATGCAGTCAAAACCGGGGCCAATATTGGCGGTTGTGGCGGGAACCGTAACAGTAACACTAGACATATAAGAAGCTTAGTTGATGAACTCCCAAACTTGATTTATGATAGCCTGAAATCCTCTCAAAAGTAAGACTTTCTTCTGACGTGGGAGGATGTGACATACTTTGTTAATATTGTTGGCATAAGCAATGCAATTTAGAGGAACACTATTAATATGATTCAATCGACTAAATCTACTGTTATTTCCCCTTCCATCCTTTCGGCTGATTTTAGCCGTTTAGGCGCTGAAATTAAGGCTGTAGATCAAGCTGGCGCAGACTGGATTCATGTAGATGTTATGGACGGTCGTTTCGTTCCCAACATCACCATTGGACCATTAATCGTTGATGCTATTCGTCCTTATACACAAAAGCCTCTCGATGTTCACTTGATGATTGTCGAACCCGAAAAATATGTGGCTGATTTTGCTAAAGCAGGGGCCGATATTATCTCTGTCCATGCAGAACATAATGCCTCACCCCATTTACATCGGACTCTTGGTCAAATTCGTGAATTAGGGAAACAGGCAGGGGTAGTTCTCAATCCTTCTACTCCTTTAGACTTAATTGAGTATGTTCTCGAATTGTGTGATTTAGTTTTAATTATGAGTGTTAACCCTGGTTTTGGGGGTCAAAGCTTTATTCCTGAAATGGTCTCTAAAATCCGTAAATTACGTCAGATGTGCGACGAGAAGGGTCTAGATCCCTGGATTGAAGTAGATGGTGGACTTAAGCCTAACAATACTTGGCAGGTTCTCGAAGCCGGAGCTAACGCTATTGTTGCTGGCTCTGCTGTTTTTAAAGCTGCTGACTATGCCGAAGCGATCGAGGGTATTCGCAACAGCAAACGTCCTGAACGTGAGTTAGCTGCTGTTTAAGAATTCCTCGGATAAATCCACAGACATTCTCAATATTATCTAAACGGGTGGATTCATCCCCTGTTTAGATAACTTTGTTAGAAACTATTTAACAGAAGAAGAAAATAAATCTACCTGCCAAAAACTAGGAATAACCAGAAAAAAACTTAAGGAGAAATTGGTAAAATATGATATTTACCGGCTGACTCCCCTGATTTAACAAAATTGAACAAAATTGAAACCGTTCGAGAATGTGTAGATGATAACTAACAGTAGAATGTGTTAAACCTAAACATAATATAACCTGCTAATAAGAATATCCAAATCATAATGAATTCTCATAATAAACTAAATTGGGATGATAATAGCTATAATCGCCCATACAAAAGCAATAAACTCCTAGAAGAACCCATTGATGCAGAAAAAATTGCAGAAATGCCCGTTAATACTTCCTCATACCATGAAGATGAAAACATAATTAACTTGACTTATGATCCGGTTTTAGAACCCAACCAACCTATCCAACGAAGAAGCAATGAGTCTTTATCCTTATGGTTAGAACAAAAGTTAACACCCCTATCTACCAGTTGGGGACTGGGATCATTTTCATTAATTTTGTTGTCTAATCTGGCCATCGTCGGGGTACAGATATGGAAACTACAGGAAACCCCTCCAGAATCGCCTACAGCAACCCTTAACCTAGAAATGGTTTCCCCTGACTTATCCATCCCCAACAGTCTTAATATTGCCAAAAAGTCCCCGGATAAGTTCACTTTAGACGGACTAAGTACGGTTTCTAATCCTTGTATTTCTCCCCAGTCTCCTCAAAAACTCCAGAAACCCTCTCCTATACCTCCGGGACCAACTCAAAATGTGGTTAACGTTAATCAACCTTTAAGCCTGACTAACGCCATTTTCCCCCCTTCTCTACAACCTCAAATCTCCACCCCTCTAAAAGTTCCTCAACCCCCTAAAACTGCCCCCTTAGCTTCTACTATTCCGGTTGCAGAAATTCCTCGTCCCCTTCCTTCTTCTATTCAACCCCCACCCCCTCCCATCAGTAGTCAACTGCTTTCGAGAGATGAGCAAGTTCGTCAAATGATGCAACAACAGTTAACACAAACTGCTCCTCAACTGGCAACCTCTCCCACTGTCACCATTCAACCCCCAGCACCTCCGGTAAATAACCCACCTGTGTCCCAAAATGAACAAGTTCGTCAGTCTATTAAACAACAATTAAGTATGGAAGAAAATAATCAAAGTGATATTCCCTTGGGATTTAATCATAAAACCCGTTTAGAAATGCAAAATGGGATCAATCAAGTTCCCTCACAACTATTACCCCAACAAGTTAAATATCTGGAACAAATGCAACAACGAGAGGTTTTAGATTCCCAGGTTTCACCCAGTATGAATATTAAGTAATCGTTATTATTAACAACTTTTTCTGATTACTTAAGACTAAGAAACTTGGTAAACTGTTATTAGAAACTATAAAAGAAGATTAGGAGAACAAGAATGGGATGGTTAGAAAGAGTCGGTCGGGTTGTTCGGGGTCATCTGGATAGTTTAGTTAATGAGGCAGAAGATCCCGAAAAATTATTAGATGAAGCCATCAGTAAGATGGAACAAGAATTGATTGCTATGCGTCGGGCTTTGGCAGAGGCGATCGCAACCCATAAAAGTGCAGAACGTCAATTATCTCGTTATGAAAAAGCTGCCGCAACTTGGTACGAACGGGCTGAGTTAGCTATGGCCAAAGGCGGCGAAAGTTTAGCGAGAGAAGCTTTATTTAAACGTCAATCTTATCAACAACAAGCTGATAGTATTCAAAGCCAACTTATAGAACAAAATGAGATTATTCAAAAACTGAAAAATGAGTTAAGAACAATTGAACATAAAGAACGGGAAGCTAAGGCCAAAAAAAGTCTTTATTTAGCCCGACTTCGTTCTGCTATGTCCTCCCAAAAACTCCACGAAGTTTTAGGAGATTTTGATCCTTACAATTCTGATAATCTCTTTGAGAGAATTGATCAACAAATCTTAGAATTAGAAGTACAATCTACTACAATTGGAGAATTTTCTGATCCTCTAGAAAGTAAATTTAGGGAGTTAGAAAATAATAAAAAAGTAGAACAAGAAATGGCCAAATTAAAAGAGAAAAATTCCCAAGCTGAAATTGATGATATCAGGTCTAAACTCGATAAATTATAAAATAACAAAATGAATCAAGCCTCAATCCATGCTCAACCACCTTTAGAGTATATTCCCCCTAATTTTAACCCCTGGCTTTACCGTGGTGTCAAAAATTGTTTACCTTTATGGTTACAATGGCAAACCACAATTCAAGAAATTGAAGGTAATAATGTTGAACAATTAGCCTATTTATATCAACAATTTCAAGAGAAAAAAATTCGCTTTTTAATGGCTTTTCGTCACCCCAGTATTAACGATCCCTATTGCATGGGACATCTAGTGTGGACACTGTTGCCAAAGGTGGCTAAAGAAAAGAAAATTAGTTTAGAAAATCCCCTTCATTCCCACTTTATGTATGATCGAGGGATTCCTCTATGGGCAGGTTCTACTGTGGGTTGGTTATACTCTAATTTAGGGGGAACATCCATACAAAGGGGTAAGTTAGATATTCCTGGTTTACGTTCAGCAAGAGAGTTATTTGTTAATAGTCAATTCCCTATTTCAGCAGCACCAGAAGGGGCAACCAATGGGCATAATGAAATTATTAGTCCCCTGGAACCAGGGATCTCTCAATTGGGGTTTTGGTGTGCAGAAGATTTACGTAAAAGTAACCGCAAAGAAGCGGTTTTTCTTGTTCCTATCGGTATTCAATATTTCTATGTTTCTCCTCCTTGGCAAGAAATTGAAAAGTTATTAACTCAGTTGGAAAAAGATGCTGGTATTTCTTCTAACAATCCTTCCTTGGAAACACCAAAACTGTACGAAAGATTATATGGATTAGGGCAACATTTTTTAGTGGTAATGGAAAACTTTTATAGGCAATTTTATCATCAAAATTTAGGAAATAACTCAGAGCAAACCTTACAAGAAAGGTTACAAAAATTACTCAATACTAGCTTAGAAGTAGCAGAAACTTATTTTAATCTTAAGCCAAAAGGAACCGTAATTGATCGCTGTCGTCGTTTGGAACAAGCGGGATGGGACTATATTTATCGGGATGATTTTAAGGAGATAAATAAATTATCTTCGGTGGAAAAAGGTTTAGGCGATCGCATTGCTGAAGAAGCGAGTTTAAGAATGTGGCATATGCGTTTAGTGGAGTCTTTTGTGGCAGTAACTGGTTATTATGTTAAGGATAAACCTAGTGCGGAAAGATTTGCGGATACCGTATTATTATTGTGGGATGTTGTCGCAAAAATCAAAGGGGAAAATCCTTTCTTTCGTCCCCAACTAGGTAAACAAAAAGCCTTGATAACTGTGGGTGATCCTATCTCGGTTAGTGATCGTTTTGATGCCTATAAAAAAAGCCGTCGTCAAGCTGTAACTACCTTAACCCAAGACTTAGAAAATAGTTTAGATAGGTTGATAATTCGTTCCTGAAAAGTTCAAAATATAAGTATGTAGTAAGTCCTTTAGGACAAAAAAACAGTTACATTGATGGCTAAAGCCTTCACTACGAACTTATAATAAATCCTTAAACTCCTTTAAACCCTACGGATGAAGAAACACTGGTTTTTGAGGGTAACTTATTTTCTCTAACAATTCCAATTTGATTAAGAATAATTCCTCCTAAAATCACTAAACCTCCTATATATTGCGCTGCTGTTGGGGTTTCTCCTAAAATAAAAAAAGCAGCTAAAACACCGGCAATGGGGTTGAAAGATTTAGCTAAAGATACCTCAGAAGCGTTGCTACGTTTTAAACCAGCAAACCAAGATAACTGGCCGATAACAACGATAACTGTTCCATAAAAAACCATCCATTTCCACAGCAAAGGGGAGGATACATCCATGAAATGTTCTATCCCAAATAAATACCATGCGATCGCAAAGAAAATAATTGTCCCAAATGCAGTTCTCACTACATTAAATAACCCCAAGGGTACATTTTTTAAGCTCACTTGACTGATAATATTAGCGATCGCTGAAAATACTGCTCCTGCGGTTGCCATTAACTCTCCTCTTCCTAGTTGAAAAGCTGACATCTGGATCATCTCGCTTCCAGGGGGTTGTAAAACTACAGTGAGGACAACCCCAACTGCTGATACAATTGCACCACTTACTACCCAACTATTAACCCTGGCCTGTAAAAATATAACGGATAATAATAAAATTAAAGGGGGTTCAATGCGACTAACTAAAATAACATTATTGACTGCTGTTTGCTCAAGGGCGCTAAAAAATAAACCCGGTGCCAAAGCACCAGATAATAAAGCTACTAACAACAAATAACACCAATTTTTTGAGGATAGATGACGAAAAGCTGTGGGGTTTAGTTGACGAGAATAAACTCCAATCAAAGCTATTAAAGCGCACAAATTTCCTACAAATAAGACATTACACAAAGAAATAGGGTTACGACCATCAATAAGATTTTCTGCGCCTATTTCTGTCAATTTACGGGTGACAGAGTTGGCCACACCGAATATCATCACTCCAATCAATAAATAAGCACGACCAGGAATTTTGTTAAACCAGGATACCATAAGAAAATTTATCTCTTAAAATCGTTGTTCAAATTGAATACTTCCCCGATTATCATCAGAAAAATTACTCGATCCTCTAATAACTGTACTCTCATTAATACGGTATTGTAAACCTAACTTGGGAGGACTATCGCCGTTAACAATAGTTTGAATGGACAGAGAAAAATCTTCTGTTAGATCGAGTCCAGCTTCGGCGGCAAAACCGATATTAGAGGTATCAAGGGAGTCTTCTTTGTTAATTAAAGGAGTAGGAAAAATCCGAAATTCACTTAATCCTAATGCTTCGCCAATTGCCCCTTGAACAGTTCCTAAGACTGCATTTCCTGCTAAATTTGCTAATCCTAGTGTGGTTTCTCCTGTGCCTAATGTATTAAGAAAAGTTCCTCCTAAAAGGGTGACAATTTGCTGTTGACTTCGTTTGGGCTGACTACTTAACTGAATCCTTTTAGTAATTTTACTGGCAAATCCTTCTACGTTTGCCTTGATTCTTACTGTCTCTAAACTATTTTTAGTTGCGCTAAAAGTATCTGGTATTTCTGGAGAATTCGGATTAATATTAACAGTATTTTGTGTGGTTTCTGTTGCAGAGGCAAATAGTTTAATATTCAAGTAAGGATCAAATCCTTTTTCTGGTATAAATTGTGCGGTATTATTTTTCCCTCCTGCTAATCGTAACTGACTGGCAAAGAGATTAACTAGACCATTTTCTAAGGTAATAGTTCCTGTTGGTTTTGGTTCTGCTAATGTTCCGTTTAAGGCTAAATTTCCTGTGGCAAGAAAGTTTAAAATAGGCAAACGATTTATGGTCAAGTTCTCTCCTAAGTTTACTTGCAAATTATTGAGTTTTGTGCTACCAAATAAAGCCTTGTTTGACCGAGGTTTCTTCCCATTTTCTTTGAGTAAAATTTGTCCAGAAAATAGATTGACTTCTCCCCCAATTTCAGGATTAAATACACTGCCACCAATGTTCAAATTTCCTTGTACCCCCCCTTGATACATTTGCGGGAGGTTAAGGGCTATATTGTTCATCTGAACGGTTACAGATGGGTTATTTTGAGTTAGTTTTAATAGGGGTAAAGAACCATTAATATTAAATTCACCACCACTAAAACTCCCTTGTAGGCTATCAAAGGCAATGGTATCTAAGTCAAAGAAAATTTTGCCCTGAACCTGTTGAAACGGGCTTTTAGGCATCATTTTGGTAGCAATAGTGGCGTTTTTAACTAGGGCTAAACCATCTGCTTGTAGTTCATAGGGAATACCCCGTTTTGGGTCAACTTTTCCCGATAAGTTTAATTGTACTTCTCCTCTTCCTCCTAACCAAGCGAGTTGTCCTCTAGTGAGGATATTGAGTAGGGTTAACCCTTCGTTTCTGGCCTGAAACTTGAGGGAGAAGCGATCGCTTTGGGGTTGCACTTTGGCCAAGGGGAAAATGTAGGGAAAGGTTCCTTCTATGGTCAAGGGTTCACTCTGGCGATCAAGAATACTACTTGCGATAAAGTTAAATTGACCTTTTTCGTAGGTAAATTGTCCTTGAGTAGAGTCTAACAGAGTTTGATTGATGCTAGGTTGTTCAATAGCTAATTTTCCCGATGCTTGAGGGTTGTCACGGGTTCCCCCTAAGTTCATATTGGCGTTAAGTTTTCCTCCCAAGGTGACAAGGGAGGGAAGGTTAACCCCTTGTGACAGGGTTTCTAGGGGAATATTTACTACCTGTAACTGTCCCTGTTGGGTTGTCTGGCCAATACGACCGACAAATTGAATTACACTATCTTTTAATTGTAGATTAAACGGTTCTAGGGTCAACATTCCTTCTTTCCAGTTTCCTTTGGCCTGAAACTGGGTGAGTTGATATTTTCCCCATTCCCATTGTTGTCCCATGAGATCGAAGTTTAGTTTTAATCCAGTGTTTGGGGTAATATTTACGGCAATTTTTCCGGAAAAGTCTCCTTTTAACAGTTCTAACTCAGGTAAAGTTTTATTTTCTTGTTTTTCCTCTTTATTTTTTCCTAACCATTTGGTAATTTGGTCGAAGGTTTCTAGGCGATCGCCAAGAGACTGTTTTGCTGTTTCTACTTGAAACAGAGGAGTCTGGGAACTATGATCGTTTTGATAAAGATCGGCTGCTTTTGCGTATTCTGGGGGTTTAATCCCCGTTTTAGGTCTTCTAGATCAAAAATTTGTAGTGTTTCTAGAATATCCTGGAGTTTACCCCTATTAATGTTCACATTAGCTGCTATTTCTGGACCATTAGGGGTTTGTTTAAATTGTCCATTTAGGTCGTATTGACTGTTATGAGTGGAAATTTTAGTATTATTGACTGCTAAGATTTGGTTTACATAGTGAAAGTCTCCCTCAATTTGTTTCGCTTGAATTGTCCCTACAATGGGATTGAGAATAGCAACCTTTTCCCCGGCCATCGCCCCACTATCTAAGTCTAAAGTAAATTGACCGGATAATTTTCCTGTCATGGGTTGCAGGAGTAAAGGATTATTTTTGAGCTTTGTTTGAGCAATTTTTTGGATAATAGGTAAGGAAAGGGAACTAATATCTATTTTCCAACGATCGTCTTCTTTATTAGCGACTAAATCTATGTTTTCCTGTTTAATAGTTACAGTAAGGGGGTTGAGTTGGGGATCAAGTTGCAAATGGATCTGGTCTTTTGTCCCCTTTAAAGTTAATTCTAGTCCTTTTTCGAGATTTTTGAGAATATTTCCGCTTATTACAGGCTCGAAAGTAATATCTTCTACTTTTAAGTTAACTAACGCAATTTCTCCCTCAATATTAGGGGTTTGAGGTGTTCCGGCGATCGCCCCTTTAAAGTCTAGTTTTCCTGAATAGTTTACATTTTCAACGGGTAAGGATAAGGGAAAACTAGCTATATCAAAACTTTTTCCGTCAATATCGAAAGAAAATCCTTTAATTGATGATAATATACCTTTCTTGTTCTTTAAATCAACGTCTAACCATCCTTTTGCTGTTAACCCCGATGCTGTGATCTCATCTAAAATTAATCTTTGTCCATCCCATTGTATAGCTGTGGTTAGAGAACGGTTGATATAGGGTAATCCTTGACTAAATTGTAAGTTTCCTTTAGCTTGTATATATTCTGGGGATATTTTGTCTAATTTTCCTGTAATCTCTAAGTTTCCTGCTAAATTTCCAGTTAAGTTAGTAGATATTGTTTTTAGAGGGAGAGAAGTAGGGATCAAGGTAGTAGTAAAGTCACCTTGAGTAATGGTGAGATCCTTAGCTGCGATCGCCCCTTGAGATAGGGATAATGTAATGTTACCTTTTCCTTCAATACTATTTAGAAAAGTTTCAGGAGTAATATCTCCTGTTAGAGTTAGATTACTGTTTAATTTTCCCGATAATTTTGCAGGTACTTTATTGGTTAAACTCTTAATATCAACATTCTGACTTGTTATCTCAGTTGACCATTTACCTTGATTTAAGTAAAGATTATTAGCAACAATTTTTCCTCCACCTATGGTCAAACTTCCCTGACCTTGACCTTGAATATTGTTAAGATTAGATTCTAGATTACCCGCAACATCAAAAAATCCGTTGAATCTACCTTGTAAACCAGTTTTAGGCAATAGTTGCCTAATTTCAGTATTTTTTACCCCTAGTTTAGCTTGCCAGTTTCCTTGGAAAAATTGTATATTTTTAGCATTTATAAAACCATTATTAACTTTTATTGTTAATTCTCCATTGGCTTTTAAACTATCTTTAATTGTTTTTTTACTGTTTCCTGAAACAGCAAATCTGCCTTGTATTTTACCCTTTTTAATAGGAAGATTAAAATTATCTACATCAATACCTGAAACAATAACATCTCCTCCCCAATCACCATTACTATAACTAAAATTTTCGGCTTTTATTGTTCCGCTTTTTGCTTGAAAATTAGCATCACCTCTGGCTTTAAAACTTGTATTATTCTGGAGATTTCCTGATAAATTAACACGAGTAGAAACTTGATGAATATAGCTAGGAATATCTGTTTCATAGAGACTAGCCAAACTAGCTGTAGGAATACCTTTACCTTCAATATCGATAGAATATAAACGAGAAGATGAATTAAGATTTATATTGCCTTTTCCTATTACTTGTCCACCCATTGTCGGAACAGCTTGAAAACTATTAATAGTAATTTGATGCTTATTGATCCCTAAATTTGCTTTTACATTACTAAAATCAACCCGATCAATTCTTATTTTATCTTTGTTCTTTAAAGATATGAAGACCTGCGGATTTTTAAAGCCCCCTATAACCTTTAAATCTCCTTCAACCTTGCCAGATACTGACATATTTTTTGGGTCTTGCTTAATAGTTTTAAAAACATCTTTAATTGAAGTTACTTGAGTATTTGCTGTTAAGTTCAAACCCTCATCTAAATCAATATTTCCTTTAACAATACCTGTAACTTCTCCAAAATTAGTAGTAACCTCATCAAACTTAATTCTTCTACCTTTAAACATTAAGTTTCCTTCAGCAACTAAAGATTGAGGTAAACCCTTAATTCTCGTACTAACTTGGTTTAACCTAGCGACACCTTGTAAATTTTTTATTTTTTTGTTGCCGTATGATACTTCTAAATTAGCATCAACTTTACCTGATTTTAACTCTATAGGAATAGGCAAAATTTGACTAACTCTATTAGCATTGATTTGGTTTCCCCTAACCAATAAATTAGTAGCTTTCTCATTTCGATCATATACTCCAGATACATTTAACTTTCCACTATCAACTATCTGAGAATTTACTTGAAATTTTATTTCTCTCCTCTCATGAATGACTTGAATAATTCCTGATAAGTTTTGTAAGTTTATAGGATCTTCTTTCTCCCCCTCAGCAGAACGAGAAACAACAATAGCTTGACCTTTTTCGATAGTCAAATGTTTGAAACGGACAGGACTATTAGGATTTAATTTATTAAACTTAGTTACTAACCAATCACGGTTTTTACCTTGTTCTAAATAAGCAGAAGGTTCGATAGCAGTTACTTCAATTTCTAATTTTCCATTAATAATATAGCTAAGAGGATTATAAGAAATTTTCAAAGCTGACATAGACACCTTAGCCGGATCAGTTGGTGTAGATAAGAGATCCGTAGAACCAAAGCGAATATAATTGAAAGAAAATGTTTCTAATGTTCCCAACTCTACAGGACGATTAAGAAAACGGCTAAGTTGCTGCTCAACCATAGGAGTCAGGTTTTGTTGCACCAATAAACCCCCGGCAACCGTTCCCCCACCAAGTCCCAACAAAACAACACCGACACCCCAACCCACCCAAGAATGATGTTTTCTGTGAAGTTTAAACTTTTTAGGACATTGTAAGCCATAGTCCCGTCGCTTCGGAGAACGGTTTATTTTCATAATACTTACCCACACCACCAAAGATTTGCACTGATTACTAATCAGATTTTCTAGGACTATTATAGTTCCTAAAATCAACATTAGCACACGAACCCCTTTCCCAAAACCCTCAAAATTTGGTAGCCTGATTTAATACTTAGGGAATGGAATATAGAAGTGAATATTATTATTGGTCGCAACAAAACAGCCCGACGTGCTTACGGGATAGACGAAATCGCTCTTGTACCTGGCAATCGTACCTTAGACCCTAGTTTAGCCGATACTTCCTGGACTATTGGTGGTATTGAACGGAGCATCCCCATTTTAGCTAGTGCTATGGATAGTGTGGTGGATGTGAAAATGGCCGGGTTACTCTCAGACTTAGGAGCGATCGGTGTTCTTAATTTAGAAGGGATTCAAACTCGTTACGAAGATCCTAAGCCAATTCTCGATCGCATTGTTTCCGTAGGTAAATCTGAGTTTGTGGGGTTAATGCAGGAACTATACGCAAAACCCATTCAACCAGAATTAATTAAACAGCGCATCATTGAGATCAAAAACAACGGTGGTATTGCCGCAGTCAGTTTAACCCCTGCCGGTGCATCTAAATATGGAAATATTGTTGCAGAAGCCGGAGCGGATCTATTATTTGTACAAGCAACGGTGGTATCTACGGCTCATTTATCCCCAGAATCGATTACGCCCCTTAATTTAGAGGGATTTTGCCAAGAAATGCCCATGCCTGTCATTTTTGGTAACTGTGTTACTTATGAAGTGGCTTTAAACTTGATGAAAGCAGGAGCAGCCGCCCTTTTAGTCGGTATTGGTCCGGGGGCAGCTTGTACCTCTCGGGGAGTGTTAGGGGTAGGAGTTCCCCAACCAACTGCGATCGCAGACTGTGCAGCGGCCAGGGATGATTATCAACGAGAAACAGGCCGTTATGTTCCAGTGGTGGCCGATGGAGGTATTGTCACCGGGGAGACATCTGTAAATGTATCGCCTGTGGTGCCGATGCAGTGATGATCGGATCTCCCATTGCCCGTGCCGCCGAGTCCCCTGGCAGGGATTATCATTGGGGTATGGCCACCCTTCCCCTGTATTACCCAGAGGAACCCGTATCAATGTGGGAACCACAGGCACCATCCAGGAAATTCTCACCGGCCCTGCTAAATTAGACGATGGCACCCATAATTTATTAGGAGCCTTACAAACCAGTATGGGAACCTTAGGAGCCAAGGATCTCAAAGAAATGCAGGAAGTTGAGGTGGTTATTGCACCCTCCCTATTAACGGAAGGAAAAGTTTATCAGAAAGCTCAGCAGTTGGGTATGGGTAAGTAGATCGCACTTTTCAAGTGGGTGTCTAAATATTTTGGTTGAGTGAGTGTCCCGAGGATGCTCACACTGCCAGTCACCCAGTCACCACGTCTCCCAGTCACCACGTCTCCCAGTCACCCCCTATAGTCAAGATTCAAAATTTCAATGGAACGATCCTGACCCTTCAACGAAAGTTTGTGTTAGCCTAGAGCGATTTACAAAAGTAATGGGAACCAATTTATCCTGTTTTGGTTCTTTTCTATCTATGAATTGACAATTACTCCTCAATGACGGCAATCTGAAAAAAAGCTAAAATAATTAACTCTGTTTGAAAATTGCTGGTTTTATATCTATGCTTTCATTACTATCACCACTTCTAATCGCACAAACAGCCTCCTATCCCTTGACCTACAGGGAAAGGAACCCTCAATTTATCACTCAACCTCAAGAGATACGCCCTTTACCTGGGCAACTCAATGATGTTTTAGTTTTCAATAGCAATAGCCCGGAAGTTGTTTCTAGGGAAGGGGTTTTATTATCCACCTTTCCTACTAAGGCAAAAGAAACCCTAGAGCGCATCTCAATCATGCGGTAGAAGGCCGTTTTGACGTTTTCACCCATCATATTTCCCGACCGGCTCAAGGGAATAAAACCCTTTATCAAGGTCTTTTGGTACATAACCCTACCTCTAAGACCATAATGGTCAATATCAAGCAAGGAATAAGTTATATTAACTCTTCTGATGCACCGTTCATTAATCTTCCTCCTATCGTTGAAGATCCATCGGGGCAAGTTTTTTCCGGTCCGGGTTCCCGTTTAATGGGGGACATTTTACGAGGGGTTAACCAAAAAGAATTATCCGGTCTTATTTCTATTCCACCTTACCAAAGTCGGATGTTGTTTGCCCTCCCCATTCAACCCAGTGGTGCGCGCTCAACTTTTTTACGGGTACATAGCGATGGACCACTTTATATGGCTAATTTAGCCCTGTATGAAGTTCCAGAACAAATTAAATATCAGGAAGGGGACAAAGAAAAAGTCAAGATTTCTTATCGACAACCCAACCTCAACGAATGGCGAAGATTATCACCCAAGGCGGTTTAATCTATCCCAGAGATTTAGCCCCCACCCCCCTAGATACTGACTATGGGGATAAAACCATTTATGGCCGTGTTGCTGGTATTTCTGTGGGATCGGAATGGGAAGCAACACTGAGCGATGGAGCGGATAAACCTTACCTGAGTATTCCTGGACGAGGTGGGGCGTTTTCTTATCCCCTAAGTACGGTAACAACCGGAACCCACGGCACTCGACAGATACAAAGCGCACCCATGTTAGTGCGTTATCCTGATACTGCTTATAAAGCTCATGGTAACTATGGGGTACACTATAGTTTAACTTTGCCTTTGGTTAATAAAACTAATCAACCCCAAACGGTTGCTGTAACCTTGCAAACTCCTTTTAAGAAAAATGAATACGCCGATCGCCTAATCTTTTCCCGTCGTCCCGAAGGTCAAGTATTCTTTCGGGGAACAGTACAGGTGAATTATGAAGATCGGCAGGGAAAACCTCAAGAACGTTTCTTTCATCTAGTACAGCGACAAGGACAAAAAGGAGAACCTTTGGTGAGATTTAATTTGAAACCAGGGGAACAAAGAAAGGTTGAAGTTGATTTTCTTTATCCTCCCCGATGCAACTCCTCCCCAAGTTTTAACCGTGGAAAGTATGCAACTTTTCTACGGTAATCGTCCTCAATAAATATGTTGGTGTAGGGGGTGTGATGTGGGTTAATTTGACACTCCCCGACCTAAAGGCACGGGGATTCTTCAATCAACGACTCGTCTTGCTGATGCAGGATTGCTCCAACAAAAGTAGAGGACAAATCTCCTGAAGTGTTCGGATCTAAGATCCAGGTTCCTGTATGCCCTACAGTACCCAAGGCTCGATTAAGAATATTTATGGCTGCGTTTTCGTCTCTATCTAATCGACATCCACAAGCACAAACATGAGTCCTTGTAGATAAGGATTTTTTTAACGACAGCCCCACAATTAGAACAAATTTGGCTTGTATAAGCAGGATTAACTGCAACAGTTACTCTGCCCATTTTTTTTCCAAAATACTCTAACCATTTTCTAAATTGATACCAACCAGCATCATTAATTGACTTAGCCAAACAATGGTTTTTAACTAGGTTCCTAATCCTCAAATCTTCGTAAGCGACAAAATCGTTAGATTGGATTACGCAACGCGCTAGTCTCTTAGCGTGTTCTTCACGTTGCCTACTTATTTTGAGATGTTTACGACCAAGTTTATTAATGGCTTTTTTACGGTTGGTTGAGCCTTTCTTTTTTCGAGAAATACGCCGTTGATGAAACTTTAATCTTTTTTCTCCTTGACGATAAAATCTAGGGTTTGGTTCAGTTTGCCCCATTGAATCAGTATAGAATTCCTTTAAACCAACGTCTAACCCAATGGTTTGATGAGTTAGTGGTAATTCTTCTTTGATATCAACAGAAATGCAGAATTGACAATAATAACCATCTGCTCTACGCACTAACCTAACTCTTTTTGATCTTATCTTGAGGATAAAAGCCAAATCCCAAGTTCCAATTAGCTTGAGTTTACCAATTTCTTTTTTATCAGTAAACTCAATATGTTTCGGGTCTAAAAGTTTCCATCCACTGGTTTTATACTCAACTGAACGAGTATTTTTCTTGAAACGTGGATAACCTTTTTTGCCAGGGATTTGTTTTTTACAATTATCAAAAAATCTAGCTATAGATGATCAGCATCTTTCTACAGAAGCTTGGCAAGCATGAGAGTTTAGGTCTTGAACAAAAGAAAATTCAGATCGCAGTTTAGTATTGTACCGATATAGTTCGGCACGATTAACCTTTTGACCATCCATCCAATAACGCAAGCACTTATTGCGAACAAATTGGAATGTTCTGATGGCTTCGTCGATGGCTTGATACTGCTTTGTTTTCCCTTTTATTAAACTCTAAGACTATCATTTGACGCTAGATTTATTGGCGTACTCTGAGTGTAACAGAAAATCTTAGACTGTGCGCCGTAAAGCGATGCAGCGCGGTCTTGGTGGTTCCCATCAAGGAGCGACTGCATCAAGACAGGCGGGGAACCTGCACCCCTGATTTTCTGGTCACCCCCAATTTTATTTTTTAAGATCAGTAATTCTTCGTTTCAGTCTCCAGATAATTTGAGATGATATAATTCGGATATTGTATCGATGTTCAAGGACAAGGAGCAGGGACAGATAATAATAGTACTTATTATTATCATTCGGCTTCATTTCCTCCACACCCTAAGATAGAAGAGAAAACATCAGAAAAAACAGATACAAATCTTTCTTCTTCTAAGAAAACTCCTGATGAATTTTCAAGAGTAATTCTTAACTCTATGTCTCGGACTGAATCCCTTGACAAATTCGTTGGTTTAGCTACTTTAACTATTCTGTTAGTTGCTATAGTATCTATGCTAGTATCTGTAATATTTTCACCGAATATAAAAAATACTAATAAATCTAATGAATGAATACAAATAGCTCATAAACAATTTTATATTGAGAAAGAAGTTGAAACAATGGAAATCTTGAAACAAGAGTATTTAACAAATAACTCGTTAAATAAGTATGAAAAGCGAATAATTCTAAACTACATACACCAATTCGATCCTAATCCAAAATATAGAGAGTGGGCTAAACAAGAAATGGAAAATTTATAAATCAAACTACTTTACAGTTTCATCTTTGGGACAAAAAATAATCAAATTCAAGAAAATTTTAACCAATTCAATACTTGTTCAACGGTTAACTGTAAATCAATTCCCGTTAATATAGGTAATTGTTGCTTGCCTCGAAATAATTGTACTTTTTGTTCGGGAAAAATCCCTAAAATACTTTCTTCTCCGGGATCAATTAACCAACCCAATTCTGTGCCATATTGAGAACAATATAACAGATTTTCTAATACTCTCGTGGAACTTTGACGAGGGGATAAAATTTCAATTGACCAATCAGGATGTATTTTCAAAACGATTGGCAATTTTTCCTGCTGAAGTTTTAGGAATTCTTGACCAACGAAAAACAGATACATCAGGAATAATAGAATTTCCCCCCAAAGGTACAACGTAATTCTGGAAATGCTCTAGCTATTTGTGGTCGTTTTGCTGCAAAATTAATGGTTTCACAAAGTTCGCCTTGTAATAAACTGTGTTCTCCTTGTGGCATAGGTTTTTGTCTAATTTTTCCTTTAATAAATTCCGTCCGGGTTTTGTTTCAGGAAGGATTAAAAATTCTTCTAGGATTAAAGGTTTAGATGGTGTTTTAACCATTGTTTTATTTGTCTGACTTTCTTTTTATTATATAATCATCTAATAACATTTGAGCAATAAAATTTTAACTCACGCAAACTATAGTAAGGAGACTTGGAAAAATGAAGATTGGTTTAAAAGAAGCTAATAATTATTATTTACAGTTGGTAATGGAGTTTCCCCTCGTCCCATTAAAAATGATGAGGAATTAATGGCAACTCAAAATAGAGTTAATGTTATTTTGAATAAAAGATATTGCAAGGTGATTTCCAAGAAAAAGTTTCCCACCCATTCTCAGAATCTGTTTGTAGAACATCTCAAATAAGCGAAAAGGGAAAAATAAAAAGTTGTTCGCGGATACTTTCCGCGAACAAAAACCTCCCTATCTAAAAGAAAGAAATACGCTAACTTTTAAATTAGCTTTGACTATTTTTAAAAAGGAAATTCACTTAATTTTACACTCTTATTAACTTTTTAGACTAACTGGGTCTAATCAAAATATCCCATTTAGGTAAGTGAGGATTACGTTCTAAACGTTTCTCAATTTCCTTCATCTCTTTTTTCGTTAAAGAAATGCCTTTTTGATAAACTTTTTTACTTAACTTAACTATCGGATTTAAGCCTTTCCATGTCATAGTTTTTACCCAAGCTAACATCGTTTGAGCATTTCTCAGAAGTGTTCCGTTCCAATGCCTCTCTAAAATTCCCCAACATCTTTCTATGGGATTATATTTACTGTGATAAGGAGGAAAATATAGTAATTGAATAGATTTCTTAGTTTGGTCGGCAAACTCTACCATTCTCTTCAAAAATTGCCTTCTTATTCCACTATTTTCTGCTCCATTATCAACTTTAATTTGGATGTTCTCTAGTTGCTGCTTTTCAGTTATACTCAGACTTGTCCACCATTGCTCCAAGTTATCTACCATAAAATCACTCGTTTTATAAGAACTTCCAAAAGTTACATAAAGTTGCCCTGTATCTTCATCTACAATCCCACAAGGAACGTATTTTTTCTTTAGTTCCCATATCATGATCTTGAGCTTGATTATAACCTCTGGTTTGTCCGCCACGCGAATATTCTCCTATTTCCACAGTTGCTTTACAATCCATACTTAAACGTTTCACAGAATGGTCTTTTTTTCTATCTTTTTTCTCTATATTCTCGAAGATAGCGTCCGTCTCCGAGATTTTTTTTTAGGTTTAGCTTTTACCACTTTTCTTAATCGATAGCCCAAACGATTTAAAATATCTGCCATTGTCGAAGCAGCAGGAACCTCCTCTCCATTATATCCTAGATTTCTTAATTGTTTAATGGCTTCAGCCGCCGTTAATCTTGTATAGGCAATGGGGTTATTAAATGTGGGGTTTTGTTGTGCGTGAGCTTCGGCTATTTCTTTCAATGATTGGGCAACTATTGGGTATCTTTCCTCCCATTTTTTACATCCACTATTGACTGATTGTAATCCTAAACACACTATCCCAGTTTCGTTTTTCATGTAATCCAAGTTGAACATTTTTTCTCCCCCCAACCAAACACGATTTCGGTTTGTCTGGCACTTCCTCCACAATACTTGAGACACATTTCAGCTTGAAATGAACGACGCTCTGCTCCCGTCATTTTTGAGGCTGCTAAACGTAAATCATCGACCATCGACGGGGTTAAGGGATTATTTGTCTGTTTTAGCTTCAATTTACTCTCTCTAATCTTTTTACCTCTTCATTTTAATCTATTTCTTCTGTTTTTTCAGACAAGCCAATTATGAAATTTTAAAGTTGTGTACCAAGATCCGCTAACTCTCTGTTCCTTTTATTTCTTGAAAGCCTTTAGTCCAAGCGATTACCCCCTATGGGAAAAGCTTTCTCGGAAATAACCTTAAAGAATAGGGTTTTGCTTTTATTCAGCAAACCCTAAGTAGTTATAGCGTTATTCTTTAATTTTGCGCAGCAAACCGTGAGCCTTGAAAGATAGCAACAAAGATGAAAAATTCATAGATGCTATTTTAAGAAAGACACAGTTTTATATTGGTCTAGATGATCATTACTGGCAGCAGAAAATAAAGGTTTCCTCTATGCCATCAACTCTCGAAACCAAAGAGCATTCATACAAGTTTGAATGTAGGAGAAGGCTAAACCCGCATTTCTCACAAACTGATCAGTAATCAGCTAGAGGTTAGATGTGGCTTATTTTTCAAGCGATCGCTTAAAATGGCACACTGTTATTTTTTACTCGCCCCTCAAATCAAGGTTAAACTCAGACTACATAATGGTTTGAAGTTTAGCGATCGCAGAATTTGTGAGAAATGCGGGTCGCGCCTCTCGCGACGTGAGGTTCAATGAAATAGAAGAAAGATTAGGGATGAACAGCGACATCAGGATAAAATAATTATCGATATTTACAGGGGGCAACACATATGAACTCCACTCCAGACTCTACACCAGTCAGTTCTCAAGGAACTCAAGAGAATGGGAAACCAGTAACTGCAGAAGACTAACAGAAGTCATTGAAGAATTTGAACAATATCGAGAGCGACTCCTCTCCGAAACAATGGCAACGGCTAAACGAGCTAAATTGCCTAAGAAAACAGCTATGGCTCAAATAGAACCTGAACTAGCCAAAATTGACGCAACACTCTTAAGTCTCCGCCAACAACAGGCCAGTCTAACCGCCAAAAAGGATATTACGTGACGTTCTCTCCCCCGTTAACCGCTTAGGCGGTTTAACGGGGGCTTCTAAAATAGAGATAGCTGAACATACTCTTTTTCAGAAGTTTCCTGCTTCACAGGCTGTCCATCGACTAAGCCTCCACAGGCAGACAGGGTGAGTGTGAGATTTAGTGAGAGGTGGATCTACAAGACTTAATCGGGAATTTGAATCTGGATATGTCTCGTGAACTACCCCAACTAATTGCAAGCAATATAGTTGGGGCTTCCAATCTCATCTTCGTGTTGCGTCTAAGAGGTAAGAAATCTTCCCTCCTAGCCGTCTTACACTCCCTCCCTTGGCAGTATCGCTAGTTCCTAACGACAATATCCGTAAGGCTTCATTTCTAATGTTTATTGAGGCGTTTATGTCGCGGTCATGGTTTGTATAACAATGTTCACAAGTCCAGTTTCTAATATCAAGAGGTAAGCTTTCCACTTGATAACGACAGACATGACAAGTCTTAGAACTAGGAAAAAACCTATCAACTTCAACATAAGTTTTCCCTTCCCTTTCTGCCTTGTATTTAAGCATTGTACAAAACATTCCCCAACCACAATCACTAATAGCCTTAGCTAATTTGTGGTTTTTAACCGCTTTCCACCTTGAATTAAATTCAAGGCGTGGAACGCGGCAGTGGAAAGCGGCGGTGCATTCCGCACCATTCCCTTGACATTGACGAGCGACCCGCGCCGTCGTACGGCGCGCCTGGTAGCGCGAGGAGATTTTCTACAGCAATAACTTGGTTTTCGTTGACTATCTTACAGGATAGTTTGTGTAGAAAATCTCCTCGACATCTAGAGATTTTGGACTGGACTTTGGCTACTAACCGTCTAGTGCAGCTTGGCGAAAGTAATCCACCAGATTTTTACAGAAACTTTCGTGACTAGCCACGACAATGTGTTTCAATGAAACTAACGGAAGAATCTCGAAGTTGATGTCCATGATAAAAGCATTGCCAATTAACCTCTCCAACCTACAGAAAACAGTACTCCAACAAATAGTGAGAGGGACAACAAACCCTATCGCCTTGTTAGACGAGCCAAGCTAATCTTAGCCGCAGCATCAGGAGAGAGCAATAGTTCGATTAGTCGAAGATTAGAATTAGACCGAGTACAAGTGCGTCAGTGGCGATCGCGATGGTTTGAGGAGAGAGAAAAACTGAGTGCCGCCGAAGAACAACAGGTAACGGAGAAAGCATTAATGGTCTTGATCAAAGGAATTTTAAGCGATCGCCCAAGACCTGGAACAACAAAATCCTTTACGGTCGAACAAGTAGTCCAGATTGTAGCGATCGCTTGTGAAGAATGTGAAAAATCAGACAGACCAGTGAGCCATTGGACACCTTCAGAGTTGGCGGATGAAGCCATAAAAAGAGGAATTGTCGAAAAGATTTCCCCCGTAGTGTGGGGCGTTTTTTAAAAAGAAGCGACATTACAACCACATCTCGTTCGTTACTGGTTAAATGCCAAAATTGATGATCCCTTAAAATTTAAAAAGCAAGTCAAATATATCTGTGAACTTCATAAAGAAGCTAAAACTTTGTTAGAACAAGGAATTCATTTAATTAGTACAGATGAATGACAGGGATTCAAGCTCTTGAGAGATTATTTCCGAACAAAAGAATCAAGCCTAAACAAGTAGAAAAAATCGAATTTGAATATGAAAAACACGGAACTTTAAGCTTGATTGCGAACTGGATGTGGCAAGAGGAAAAGTTGTTAGTCCCTCTATTAGACCGACAAGAACAGAACACCCAGATTCCGCACTTCAAAATGTAGTATAAAAAAATACATAGTTTTAAAAAGTCCGAAAATCATACCTGGGCAAGATAATTTCCTTTTCATTAAATTTTTAGGAAAAAATCAAATTAAGAAGATTTATACTCATTGAAAACTTAGCAAGACTCAGCACAAACGAAGGAGAGTTTCCTCTTCTCATTTGATATCATTAGACTCTTATTCTTTTATTATTTTTGCTTTATCCAATTCAATTTATAGATAATATCTTTGACAAGATGCAGGTAATAAACTCAATATAAAAACGCCTTTCTTCTGTTAAATTGACAATTTGTTTAACTCCGTTTAAAATCACATAATGAATACCTTGAAAACATTGAAATATCCACCTCAAAGTCGGACGCAATGTTACTTTCCCTACTTGATTATTTATTCTTTTTTGACTCTTTTTAAACAATTTCTTAATTCTCTTTGCCCCAAGTTATAAATCAACAAACACAAAGACATTAAAAATAACATTGTTTCTATTCTTTCTGGTTTTTCAACGAAGAAACTATCAGTAAAAAATAAGGGATCTTTCAAAAATCGAAATCCTCTTTCCGTAGATTGCTGGTTTTTATAAGTTATCAGAATTTCACTAGCTTCTAATTTATTTTCCTCTACTAAGTTAGTTGCTAAAATAAATTTTCCTGCTTCTTTAGTCTTTCTACTTATCTCTTCATCTTTTTTGATGATCAGACTAATCATTTTATAAATCTTTTCCTTTTTTTTCGAGTAAGTTTCAATCAGTTCAACTTCTTTTATTTCCAACAATCTCAATTTTTTATTAATAGCTTTTAATTTATATCGAGCAGCTTGAGGATGTTCAAATTCTTCAGATTGTATTTCTTTAAGAAATTTTTGGGATTTCTCTCTTCTTGGGAAAGTTGTTTTTCTAGTTTTTCCAAATCACTTTTCTGTCTTTTTTCACTCAAGACTATTAACCAAGTTTGCTTGATTCCACCATAAGTAACAATTTCTTCTTTCCAGGTATAACTTTCTAAATTTAGGTCACTTCTTTTTTCTTTATCTTCATCTTTTACTTCTTCCACCTCTATATTTGCACTAATTCTTTTGCTTTTTTTATGGTCATTGGAACTCTCGTTATCCATTTTAAATGTTGGATTATTTGGAGATTTTCTTGACCATATAAAGCACTATCACAAACCATGATACTATCAAACTTTATTTGCTTTTTGAATTCTACTAAAACTTTTCCAAATACAGCTTTATCAGATTCATTTCCATCTCCTACTCTCACAAATAATGGAATATCTCCATCTTGGCTTGTTATTAAATCCAAGACACATTGTTTTAAGTCTGGTCTATGATCCCGAGAATATCCTTTCTTAATAAAAATTGGTCTTTCTTTAATAATTTTTTCTTCTTCCTGTTTCTCTTTATCTTCTTCCCTTTTATTTCTCCATCTAAATGAATGATGTGGAATCTAAATGGGAGTATTTAAGGTCTATTTTAAATTTTTTAATTACTTCTAAAACTACTTCAATAAAAATATCATTTAGTCCATATTTAATATAATTCATCCATTACTCTCCCAATTTTATCATCATTAAGGTAATCAGGTTTAATTCTTTCTCCTAACAATTTCTCAATGGCTTTATCTTGAAAAACTGACTGAATAAATAGAGGTCTTGAAACAAATCCTAGTCCATTGATTAAAATTAACTACTGTACCTGCTGAGATTTTTTCTCTAACATCTATTCCTAATTTATTATTAATTATTTTGACTATTCCTATTTCATCAATTAAACCAGCTACTATCCTAAATGGTCTAAATTTTTAACTTGTATTTCTTCTAAATAAGACATTTTTCGCTCTTTTTTTACAGAGGAAACAACTTAAGCAATTATCCCACTTTTTTGTCTTCAAGAGCTTAAGCAATTATACT